>Ga0209189_1000096_pt1 | contig 73610 bp, 63 predicted proteins | sample C_130820_EF_Meta_FD_187308 | JGI IMG/M metagenome (GOLD analysis project Ga0209189, IMG submission 187308) | Freshwater microbial communities from Lake Croche, Canada to study carbon cycling - C_130820_EF_MetaG (SPAdes) (version 3) | ecosystem: Environmental > Aquatic > Freshwater > Lake...
GCAAGTAACAGGTCTTGTCGCATCAGCAAGTAATGATACAACAAATGCAAATAATATTAAATCTGGGACATTATCTGCAAGCTTATTACCAAATACCACAGTAACTGCGGGAAATTATGGTCTTGCAGCCTCAAATGTAGCGATAAATATTGATAGTACTGGACGTATTGTAAGCGCCAGTAATGTAGCCATACAAATTGCTGTAACACAAATAAGTGGTCTTGCAGCATCGGCAAGTATTGATACAACAAATGCAACTAATATTAAAACAGGTACACTTTCTTCAAATTTATTATCAACTATAAATATAAATTCTGTCGGTGTATATGGTACTGCAAATTATATACCAACTATCACAGTTGATTCATATGGTCGCGTAACTAACGTTACACCTACATATATATCTTTAGCCCCTGATAATTTTCCAACAATTACAACAACAGGTACATCTGGTGGAAATATTAGTGGAAATATTACAACACCTGTAATATCTATTGATCAATACGGTAGAGTAACCAGTTTAACTAATTATAATTTGACAAATTATATAAATACTCAAATAACAAATAATAATACAACTATAAATGCACAAGTATTATCAAAATTACAATATAGTTCCGCATTTAATTCATTAACTACAACAAGTGATATTACATATGTTGGTATAGGAAATAATAATCCAAGTTCTGGATATAAATTAGATGTAAATGGTATAGTAAACGCAACACAGTTTATAGGCGATGGTAGTAGATTAACAGGTGTTTTAACAAATAATCAAACTCAAAGCCAATGGACAACTTGCAATTTAGGGATATATATAAATAGTAATGTAGTTATCGGCCAAAAAATATATGACCCCAATAATGCATTAAATATTAATGGTAATACTTTAATAAATGGAACATTGAATAGTACAAATATAGTTACTTCAAATATTACAGTTATAAATAATACATTTATAGCAAACGATAATCCAATTTATAGATCTGCGCTACAAACTAATCCTATTACACAATCATTCGTAGTGTCGTCATCAACACAAACAATATTTACATTATCAACTGCGACAACAGGTAGATATACCGCAAGCACTAGCAATGTTGAAATATTTAAAAATGGTATAAAATTAGGATTTCAGAATAATAGCTATACAGTTTCTATACTACAACAGTCTACTTCAACAAACTTTACAATTACTCTAACATCAGCTGCTATACAAAATGACAATATCGATATAACTATATGGCCACAGCTTATTAGCACAAATTTAACATTACAGCCCGGATATGTATATCAACAATTTTATGATTTATGGTCTTCGTCGAATAATAATATTTATTATAATAATGGAAATGTTGGTATAGGTACATCATCGCCTGTATATAAATTACACGTAACTGGAACAATATATACAACAAATAGTGTTGTATCATTTTCAGATATTTCAATGAAAAAGAATATTATTACGTATCCGAATGCACTTAATACAGTTAATAAACTAAGAGGAGTGTCTTATAATAGAAAAGACACTGATGAAAAACAAATAGGTGTTATTGCACAAGAAGTGTTAGAAGTAATACCAGAAGTTGTAAAAGAAACAAAAGAAGGCCTCGCTGTTTCTTATGGAAATATCGTAGGCGTTCTAATCGAAGCAATAAAAGAATTATCTGCAGAAATAGAACAAATAAAAAAATATAAATAATAATTAATGGTTAATATTATTGAGAAAATAAATGATGATATAAAAAATTTAAATAATAAATATAATTATTTAAAGAATCTTCTTAATGAAGATATACAATATAATCAATTAGAAAATAATCAATTAGAAAATAATTTGCCACCTGCAAATTTTTACGTTGTTATACCTACTATAAAAAAATATGATAAAGCTTTAGAAATATGTATAAATTCTTTACCAAATGAATGGAAAAATAAATATATCGTTGTTTATCAAAATGAACATTATGATTTATACAATGTATTTGAAGATGGGCATATAGAAGTTAAAATTCGTAATAATTTATATGAATTGGGAACATATGTTGGTGTCCAATTATTATTTAATGAAAGAGTAATTCCAGAAGATTCTATCTTTTTATTTATACACGATACATGTAAATTTATAGATAATGGCAGATATAGTGTTAAAATGGTATATAATATAATAAATTCTTTTTTAAAATATAATGAAATTTATTGGTTAGCGCCTTTCGGTCAATGTAATTTATGTTTAATAAAGAAAAATGCAATTACTCATGGAAATTCTATTTATAATAAATTTTTATATATTACAAAAAAGGAAGCATATTCTGCTGAACTCGATCCTGTATACCATTTATCACCTAAAACATTTCCATTTTCACAATATTACGATAAAAGAGCACCTATAACTATAGATTATAATATGAAAATATATTCAGAAAATAATAGACAAGGAATAATAATACAATCTATAAATTTAATTAAATTTATTTATCATGCAAACCCAGGTACTGAACATATAGATATGCCTTAAAATAATATTATGTAGTTTTTTTAGATAATAATGTACCATATGCGGTCATAACTATTAATTGTGTATGTATATTAATATCCATTCGCAAATTACATATTTTAACTTCCATTCCTGGTGTTTCCGCCATTTTTATCTGTTGCTGTAATTTTTGTAGTAAATCATTGCGTGTTTTATCAAATATTGGATTATCTGCACCTTTACTTCCAAAAATATTTGCAATTCCCGTAATAGTATTACTAATTGCATTAATACCCGCAGTATCAGTAACATGTACAATCCCTATTTCTTGATAAGCAGGATCTATATTTGGCTCTGTAGATATATTGGAAGTCATAAACATATTATCGGTTAATGCTCCATCCCCTCCATGTTTCTTAAAGTTAACTTGTTTTTTTCTTGGAGGCATTCTAAAATGTAGCTACAAATTAAAAATTAAAAATTTGAAATCTGAAAAAACTTTCAGATAAACAAAATGCAACGCAAGCCTGTTTTTATGTCTGATAAGCGCTATGATAGTATTAGTGATAAAATATATGCCAGTTATCCAAATGCGTGTATTCTATTTATAGATGAAGTTATAAATGAACATTTAGAATGTGCATACAAAACAAGAAAAGATCTTATTATAAAAAAAAGAGGTAGTGATAATGTTAAAGAAATTGAATATTTTCACGGAACTCACGCAAATTTAATAGATAAAATTGCAAATGAAGGGTTTGATCCAACAAAGAATCGAGTATCTGCATTTGGTCATGGTACTTATTTTGCAAAAACTGCAGCATATAGTTTTAATTATATGAAAAGTAAAGACAAAAATGAAATTAGTTATATGTTTCTCGCAGATGTTCTACTTGGGAAAATAAAAACAGTAGATAATTCTCAAGATTATGATAATACTGCATCTTCATCTGCATATTTATATACATTTGGATCTACTACGCCAGATCCAGATATTGTTGTTACACCTTATGCAGATGGTGCATATCCGAGATATATTATTGCATTTCATAAAAATGCAAAATAATTATTTAGGACATACAATTTGTCCTTGTGAATTATAAGTACACTTGGGTTTTACTGTATAATTATTTACAGATGAATTAATAGACACATTATATTCTTTTACTTTATTTTCCCATTCTGTGGATGGTTTTGCATTAGCAGAAGATCTATCATAATTATTATTATTTACAAAACTTACAGGCGCATCTTTTGTAGGAGATACTACATCTAAATGTTCTTTAATATGATTTTCCCAAGGTGTCGAAGGTGCAGGTCCAGAACGCGAATGTCTATCATTGTATTCTGATACTTCCGAAGCTTCATTAATATATGCAAATGAATACATTAATATCTATAGAGATTATTATTATTCATTTAACAATGATCGCATAAATATATAATAGGCTCTTTACAGTTTTGAATATCATAATGACAATGTAATTTTGATTGCTTTACTTTATCAACTAAATCAAGCAGGTTTCCGCTTCGCAAATATGCGATTAATTCAGATTTAACTTTTTCTATAATTTTATCAACCGTATTATATCTTGAATCATCTATATCTATATAACTTTGCCATCCCCAAAAATTATCGCTTGATATCTGAAATAATCTTTGATTTACCATTTTATTTTATAAATAAACTAATCTTTATATTTATTTTCATTTACGATGATGAGTTTTGAACATTTTATTTACAGTACCAATTAAACATTCTACATTTCTATGAAGAATCATTAAATCATTGCGACGATCTTCTTCCTGTGTTTTACCTATTTTTTGTTCTAAAGCTTCTTTAAGATGATTTAGACCCATTTTATATCCATCAATTTTATATTTATGATGATCACGATTAGCTAATACCATCCATCCTAATTTCTCAAATTCAGCCTTTGTCCAATCGTGTAATGCACGTGTTGTAACATTATATATCATTATATTTATATATAATCTCATAAAAAAAATTGAAACTCTATGATTTATATTATAAAAATGTCTATCGATTATATTTCAATTATAGGAATTGTTGGCGGAATTATAACAAGTGCAGCCGGAATACCGCAAATTATAAAAATGATAAAGAGTGGCCAGACAAATGATTTAAGCTGGACAATGATTAATATGTGGAATATTGGACTTATTATATCATTGATCTATGGTATTGAAATTCGAAAAATACCAGTTATTCTAAATATTACTTTATCAATTATATTCACAAATATAATAGCATCTTTAAAATTTTACAATGAAATATATAGAATCGATTATAGTCAAGTTAATAATATTGAAGAACTATAATTATATACACACTATTTTTCCTTCTGCACTATATAGACAAGTTGGCGAAGATAAGTTCATATTTATATTATCAACCTTACCGTGTTTTTCATTTTGCCATTCACACGCAGATACAGGAGAGGCATCAAATTTCTCTATATTTATATGTGGTCCTAATGTTGGTGGAGAATCATTTGGACAACTTAATTGACCAGATGCTAAATAATAACAACCTAAATTTTTGTTCATTATTATATATTTAGAATTTATTATTTTATATTATTAGTAGAATGGAATTTAAATACACAGTAGTATTGTTATTATTATTTATAGGATTTGCATTCATATATGAACATTATACTGATGCAGTTGAGAATTTTGACGCATATGATGCATCAGGATATGTTGAGAATAAAATAATAGATTTATATACAGAACTTCTTCAAAGAGAACCAACTGCTAAAGAAATTCACAATGAAACTATTGATATCGTAAAAAACAATAAGAGTATAGATTCTATACGAGAACAGATATTAAACTCAGATGAATATTCAATAAATATGAAAATGCAAAGCAATTCATTAGTTCCTGAAATACATAAAATGGTATCTGATCGATCAATAATTGATAGATTATCTGATATATATACACAAGAACTAAATAGAACTATACCATCAAATATGGCATTACCCCTGCGAGATTTATATATATATTTAAAATATAATGAAGGCGCCGTACGAGCAATGTTGCGAGATCCAAGTTATAGTATATTTGAAGATGACCTTATAAATACACCCATATTAACAAATCAAGTATTAATGGATATATTTGCTCAATATTTTACATATAATACAATTATTGCAAGTGGAAATCAAATTAATAATCAACAAATACCGGATGGAGATTTATCAAAAGATTATGGTACAGCAGAAGCTTTAGGTGTAAAGTTAGATAGTAAAAATTATCGTTCAATTTATGATACTGATACAGATAGTTCTGCTGTTATAAATAAAATAGCAAATTCTGCTACTGTCTCCTTAAATGGCCCTGTAACATTTTATGATTCAAATGGAAATCCTGTAAATTTAACAAAGATAAGTGCACCTATTGTTCTAGATACCAAAGGCAATCCAATAGGTACTTTATATGATGCAGGAGGACATATAATTTTACCTACTACATTATATCCTGGCGCAACTGCATATGATGCAAATGGAAAGAAATTAATAATTGATAGCACAGGCGCAATTAAAGATAATAAAGGGAATCCAAATGGAACTATATATGACTCTTCGGGTAATATTATTTCGGCCACAAATGTGACAATTGGTATGAAAGTATATGATTCTTATGGAAACTTATTAAAAGTTATTCCAAGTTCTACGACTGATTCTAATGGAAATCCATTAGGTACAGTATATGATGCGAATGGTAATATAGTTCCATCCAGTATGCTAGTCGCAGGAATGACAGTTTTTGATGCAGATGGTAATCAATTAACTACATCTGCAAATCTGAATGAATTAACAGATGGTGCTCGGAAGAAATCAACGTGTTCCAAATTAGAATATAAAAGAGTAATGATTCCAAAACATAATGGCGATGATGTATTAAGACCGGAAATGGCATGGAGTGTTCCAAATTATAATCCACCAGTATGTACTAGTCTTGGCCAAGATCCTTTAATTCAGCCTGTATTTTCATCTACAAGTTCTTCTTTATTATTAGGAACTCCATTAACTGAAGCCCAAAAAACAACAGTTGGTTCAATAATGCCTAAATTTACATATAAAGAATATATAGATATTCCAAGTTAATGGAAATATGATTGAAATTAAATTAATTAATAATTTATTGATAGGAGTTCCGGGTAAAGTATTACAACCTTTATTTTGCCAAAGAGATGAAATCGCATCTCCCGAGAAGTTAAAAGCATTATTAAATATAAAAAATCGCGATGGAATTTTTACAGATAATGCCAATAATAATTTTCATTATATTCGCGTTCCTTGGATTAAAGAATATAGAGAAGGGATACATTCTACGAATTTTTATATTCTTACAAATAATCGTTTAATGTTTAATGTAAAACCTACTGTTAATTTGAGTATGTGGTTAGAATATTGGGGACATCAAACATTTTTAGTAACTACACCTGTTTTTAATAAAGATGGTTTTAAATATATTTGCAAACATACATATCCTGAATCTATTATACATATATATGATGAGACCTATTCAGAGTTAACTTATTTAATCAATAATAAATCATATACAATATGCAATGGTTATATTTATATGTTAGCATTATATCGTTTAGGTATATTAAAAGAAAAAGCAATAATTAAAGCTTTACAAGATAATTATGTAGCAAATTCATATTATCATTATGTCTATATTGAATGGCAAAGTCTATACTATGGAAATGTTATACCACATATAGCAGATTTTCCATATATGTATGGGACATCACAATTATCATTAAATCTTATTAATTTATTAAAACCGGATATATTTCCTTTCAATTTTATAATATCATTAAACAATAATTTAATTGTACAAACATTTGAATCAACTATGTTTCCTGATTTTAATATTTCAAACTGGAAAGCATTGTCAAAAAAAAATTGGCCTAGAAGAAATATTATCCCAGATATACCAGGATTTATTGACGCAATAATGAAAAATAAAAAAACTTGGCGATGGTGGAATTTAAATAAAAAAGATTACTTAGAAGTTTTAAGAAACAATTCTAAAGATATACTATATTATATATTTTATAAGTATTATATATCAGCAAATGGGCATAGAAAATTGAGACATTTATATAAAGATATAATCACAAATAATGATCAATTAAATGATTTTGTAAGAACGTATTTAATTAAGGTAAGATTAAATAGATTATTAAATTCTTGTTTTTCTTTATCAGATATACCTATCCAATTTATAGTTGACTATATGTATAATATAAAATTATTTGATACTTCATTATTTACAAATTTATCACAACCTATAATACTTATACGTTCATTTGATATTATTAAATGGACGCATATTGATATATATAGTTTTATACGATATGATTATAAATTGTATTGTGTATTTGAAAGAAAAATAATGAATAACCTATGTAAATATTATATATTATTTGGTATGGGAAGAAGGAAAAATGCTTTAGGTATTAATGAATATAGAGCTTATAATATAGGTAATTTAATTTTATTAACTCTAAAAAATAAACGTAGTCATTTAGAATATCTTTTATATTAATTTATACTTAAACCCGCCGAACACCCACAAGACCCGCCTTTCATATGGCGTCCGTGTCTATGATGCCCTTTATGACTATGACGGCCACGCCCTCCTCCATTTTGATTCACTTCAACTGGAACAATACGATATACAGTGTATATTAATAGCAATATAGCAAATATTAAAGCAACAATTGCAATAATTTTAAAATTTTTATCAAGAAATGATTGTTTCTTTTTCTTATCATTTTCATGAATTGGTAGTGGTGGTTGATCTATATAAGGCGCAGTACCAGACAAATTTGTATCTTCCATTTTATCTATCTATATATATATAGTATTATAAATTAGAGTATGACAATTGTCTATAGATATATTTCAAAAACAGAAATAATTAAATATACTTTTGGACTTTCAGATAATGGTCGAAATTATATACCTATCACAATATTTCAAGATGATACAATATTAAAAGTTCTTACAAAGATTGCAATCGGAATTAATGAACATGATAAAGATCATCCTATAAGTTTAAAAACTATACCATATGCTTGGTATAAAAATACAATATTACGATTTGAAAGAATAAATGATATTAAACCGATAAATCCTTGGGATGGAGTGAATCTTGTTAAAAACAAAAGTGAAACAATTAAATATATTGATAATAAAATATACAATTTAAATGAAATACATATAGTATTTGCATCTGATTTAAAATCAATGAATGAAATATATTTTCCAAATTCGAATATTGAATGGAAAATAAACGCAACATATGAGTCAACTAAGAAAGAATCAGATTTTTTAAATAGTATATTAAATAATAATAAACAACCAATTAATTATAATAATTTTATATATACGCGTGTAAAATACAATGGTTTAATAAAAAAATGGCGCGAAGGTAAGAAATTGAATTGTTATGAATTATTCAATAAAATGCATACATATTTAGATATTCCATTTATTCAACTTGTAGAAGATTCTTCGAAAATATTATATAAAGTCTTCAAAAAACATACTATAAATAATACGCAATTTTCCGAATGGACAACATATGATAATATTCCAAAAGTGGCGATTATAACTGTAATGTTCACTATATCTAGTCGCAAAAATACATATGGAAAAATGAGTATTGATAATAATGGCATTCTCTATATAGAATACAAACTAGATAGTAGAGAAAAAACAGAATGGAATATATTGCAAAATAGTATAGATAAAATTACTAAATGGTTAGAAAAATATGTAGCTAAAATTTCAATTACATTAGAATCAATATCTTTAAAAGGAAATTTTACAAATAAAGAAGGTAGAAAAATAAAAGAATTAACAGATTTATTAAGTAAATTACATTTATTATATCATTATCATAAGATACAGAATAATTTTCTCGAAGTTTCTTTTAAAAGATCTGCTAATTTCAAAAACAATATTGATGTTTCCGATATTATTACATCAGAAATTAGAAGAGGTGTACCAATTTATGATATTGTGGCTAATTTAATTGAACTTGGAATGCAAGAGAAAGATGCGCTAGAGTGGGTACAACAATATTCTGATATATCAGGTGAAATAGAGGCTCCTAAGAAAAAATTATCTTTAAAAGAAACTGGTTGTATATTAGTTTTTTCAGAGACAACAACCGGTTTTAATGTACAAATTGAAAATTTGGCATCTTTTGACGAAATTAAAAGTGTATCATCTTGGATTCAAGGAACAATAAATATTCCAAAGAAACTAGTTATTAAAAAAGAAAAAAGTCCTAGTGTAACCTCGAGCTCAAGCTCAAGCTCAAGCACAAGCACAATTAACAGTTCGAACTCAAGTATAAGCGTAAAGAAGAAATCATCATCGAGTAATGATGATATATTTAATGAAGATGTAGGTGAATTAAGTTTAGGAGGTGCTCTTGGGAAAAAAAATAGAGGATATTTTTTAAAACTATTACAACAATCTGACCCAGCCATATTCAGAGATCATAAAAACTACGCCAGAGAATGTTTAGGAAATAATTTTAGACAACCAATTACATTAACAAATGAAGAAAAGGCGCGTATAGACGCAACTGAATATAAAGATTCTTATGATAATTCTATAAAATATGGCAGTGATGAAAATCATATAAATAATTATATATGCCCTAGAATATGGTGTCCTATATCAAAAATACCATTAACATCTGAACAATTATCCCGCAATAATGGTAAATGTCCTGGGCCAAATAACGAAGAACCATTATTATTATATGAATCTGAATATTGGGATAATAATCCTAATCTAAAGCATAATGTAGGATTTTTGAATGAAGGTAAGAAAAAAACCGATAAAGGATTTTGTCTTCCGTGCTGTATGAAAAAAGAGACAAAGGATGAAGCTCTACGATTATGTAACATAGGTGTTCCAGGCGCACTATCTGCACATATTGATGAACCAGAGTCTAAGAAACAAAAAGAAACTTATTATATAAAATCAACAGGTGCCCCTTTACCTGTTGATAGATATGGAGTTATTCCAAAAGATATGTTCTTATATTTATTTCCAGATGAATTATATTTAAACTGTACAAATACTATCAAGACAAATCAATGTTTATTACGTAAAGGAATTAATCACGAAAATAATAGTTTTATGAGCGCGATTGCATATATTCTTGGTTTTGATAATATTAAAAAACTTGTTAGAGATATAAGTGATAAATTAGATCTTGCTACATTTATTTCAATAGAAAATTCATTACTTTTACGATCGTTTATGGATACCGTGCCAATAATTCCAGACCACGAAATATCTTTGCATAAACAATGGCAAAAATCAGTAGATGTAAGATATAAATCTTTAGTTAGTTATGATACAGAATATCAACTTGCTCGCGAATTAACAATATATAAAGCATATTTAAATTTCATTAACTATTTACATAGTAATTCTAATATATCAAAAAATCCTCTACATTTAATAAATGTCCTTACAATAACTCATAATATTCAAATTATAGTGTTTAAAAAGAATGGTGCCAATTCAGCAATTGTACAATGTCCTATGTATTATTCATTACCTGAATTATTATATATAACTTCTCCAAATAAACTATATTTAGGTTTATTGATAGAAGATAATGAATTTTATGAACCACTTGAATTAAAAAGAAATAATAGGGAAGCAGCGATTGTTAAATTTGATATTAATTATTTTCTACCAATTAAAGAATTATTGAATAAATGTCCAATTAAAGAACCTATTATTCGATATATAGAAACAATTCGAAATTTAATTGCGTGGACCGATTATGATTTGGAAATAGGTACTCTAAATTCACCTAGTTCATTTAGATTTCAAAGTATTATAATACGTCCAGATATGAGAATATATGGTTTTATTACAAAATCTAATATTATAATAACATTGCCATCTAATGGATATCCAATTAGTATATTACCTATATTATTACCTATAAAACATATAGTTTATTTAGAAGATATATATGATAAAGAATATATAATTGATAAAGTTTATAGAAAAGATTTAGAAACTTATATTAAAAAAATACAAAGATTAGGGTTAGGATTAATATTAGGAATACAGAAAAGTAAACCTACAGATAATATGTTTTCAAGTACTTTAATTATGCCGCATAAAAATCCTCATATTATACCCGCAATGTATTTAAGTAATTCTGATAATAAAATACTAAATACACACAGATTGTTTGAAGGTCATTCACGAAAATGGTATCAAGTACAAAAAGCGATTGGTACAGAAATAATTAAATATTATGATTCTCTCGTTGTACCTTTGTTAGATAAAACGAAAAAAGATAGAATTAATATATTAATGAGAACTTTTAAAAGAATACCTCAAAAACATATTGTTCGTATGACTTTGGAAGAAATGCCTCTTTCAGATGGTTTAGAAGCTAATGAAAAATGGGTATCTTCGATAAATATAGAAGTTAAAAGTTCTATATATTCTAGTGCAAATATTAAGAGTAATAGTAAAGATGAATGGATATTTTCTCAAAGCGCGGTAGATAATGGCATAGATCCAGTTGTTTTAAATTATGAGAATGAATACATTGTAAAAGATCTTGTAGGTTTAAAAGGTCAAATAGAATCTGTAGATTCTTTTAGAACTATAGATACGCTTTCCTTACCAGATGCACTTAACCCTAACCCAGAACTGAATAGATTAGAGAAACTTCCATCGAAATGGAATCGCTTTAAAAATGCAGATTTTGATAAATTTACAGTGTATAATGCAAATAATTATGATATTACATATATTCCAAAATTAATGGAATATATAGCTAAAACATTATATATACCATTTGATTATAGTGATATAATAGAATTACGCTACAAAGCAATTTTCGGATTAATAAATGATAAAAATAAATTGGGTAAAATATTTGAAGATGATCCAGCGATGTTAATAGCCTGGAATAAAGAATTAAAGAAAAAATATAAAACTTTTAATGATTTATGGGATGCAGAAAAAACGAATATAAAAGACAAATGGGAAAATGTCTACAAAAATCAACAAATATGGACAACTGATATAGATTTTTATATTTTTGCAAAATTAATGAATATAAATATTCTTATTATAAAACGGCTCGAATATGGCGAAGGAAAAGACATAGGTAAAAGAAATGAAATTAATGAATTATATATATCGAGTTATTATTATGGCTCAACGAGAACAAGACCATTAATAATATTGTATAAACAAAAAACGAAGCTACAAAAATATACACAATATTCTGCAATTGTTAATGCAAATATAGGATTCTTCATAAAATCAGGCGATGTACCTCGTGATATTGAAACAATAATAGATTATCATTTAGATAAAAATTAATTTTATTTACCAAGGTTTAGGACATTTATTCATACATTTTATTCTCTCTTTACCTCTGAGACCTTTATTGGTACAATTATTCTTTTTACATTCTTCATATTGTCTCATTCTTTGTCTATTTTTATTTTCTTTTATATGTAATTCTTTTTCTGTAATTAATTTCTCATTTGTTATTTTTATACTTCGTATATTGCCTGTATACATATTTGTAAGAGTATAATATAGAACGCCTTTTTCATTTGTATAAACAAGAGGTTTATGAGCAGTAGTAAAATCAACTAACATTTTGGGCCTTGCAGGTTTTAGACCTTTTACCAACATCTATATAAAAATTTGATTTTATTTTTGCACTCACAAAAAATGGATAACGAACAAAAAGATAATAGGTTGTTTTCTACACGACTTGATAATTATATGAAGAATCATTATCACGGAGATTGTATAGATAATATATTGATGAATGGACTTACGTTTGCACAATGCGCAGATATTATAGAGATTGAAAATGAAAATAAAAATCAAAATCAAAAATTCTAAATAAAAAATCTCTCTCTCTCTCCGCCTGAACCGGTTCAGAACCGGTTCGCCGGTTCAAAATTATGGTAAGATGAACCGGGCTTAAAGATTTAATTTCTTATCATAATTTAATAGAAATGCACAATTGTTCAGAATGTTTTTTTGCATCAAAATGGCATTATAGTCTTCGTCGGCATTTTATGAGAAAACATATTGAAAAAAATGAACCACTTGAACAAAAAGTTACTGATTTTGAACAAAAAGTTACTGATTTTGAACAAAAAGTTACTGATTTTGAACAAAAAGTTACTGATTTTGAACAAAAAGTTACTGATACTATTTTACACGAAAACCAATGCGAAAAATGTGAAAAAATCTTATCAAATAAAAAAAATTATAGAAATCATATAAAAAAATGTAAAGGAAAAATAAATCCACTGGGATGTTTATATTGTAAGAAAGAGTTTAGATATAAATCTAATAAATCGAATCATCAAAAAATATGTAAAGCAAAAGAAATCATACATGAAAAACCAATTATTTTGAATATTATAGAAAATCAGAATATAAACACACAGAATAATATAGAAACACAAAATAATAATATCATTATTTTTGCTTCTGAAACAGGCGATATGGAATTTGTAAAAACACCAGAGTTTACTAAAAAACTTAAAACTTTTCTATCTGGGTGTAATTATATTGAAAATATAAAAAATTATAATAAAGAAATACTATCAATTAAAGAGAATCAATGTGTAAAAAAAACTAATTTACGAAGTAGTACATCTAAGGTATATATCGGACATAATAAATGGGAAACTAAAAATGATGCAGATATATATCCAGCAATTGCATGTAATTTAGCAGATGATATGTGTAATGTAATAATGGGATTGAAACAAAGAGATCGCTATAAAGTTATAGAAAGAGTACTTGATTGTCTTGCAGATAATGGATATATCAATGATACTGATGAAAAACAAAAGGAAATGGAAGATAATTTCAAAAATATTGTAAAAGATCTCAAATTAGTTATATATGATTTGACCAGGGAAGAATGAATAAAATCTAATATTAAATTAATGAAAATATGTATAATTATGATGGATCAACATTTACATAGAGATAAATTACAACGCGCATTCTCTTTTAACAAAGAAATTATTTTGCAATTTATTTTTTGGAATAATAGTAATTTGCTAAATGTCGCTACAAATTGTAATGCTATTATAATTTCTGGATCACATTGGCGTGTTCTAGATAAAAATACGCCAACATTACCGAAGTCTATTCTTCAGATGAATAAACCAATTTTAGGAATTTGCTACGGATATCAATTAATTATTAAAGAACTATGTGGCGAAGATTGCATAGATACGTTTGCAGATGGTAAACTACATTCATATGATAAAATGTTATCACCATATAAAACAAAAAAAAGATTATATCATTTTATGCATCACGATTATGTAGTAAAATTGCCAGATAAATGGGAAATAGATATTATAAGTCGCGACAATAAACAAATATGGGCGGCCCATTATAAAAACATAATAGGCATACAATTTCACCCGGAATATCACCGAGGTTCCTCTTGTGAGTTTTGTATAAATTGGGTAAATAAATTTATTAACTAAATTTATAACAATGTTTGATAATTATAGAATTGTAGTTATTACGCCTGCTGGTCGTAGAAGATATTTAGAACTTTTAATACCCCAAATAATTAAACTTCGGCCAGTAGTGGATGAATATAGACTATGGGTTAATACTGTTAACAATAATGATATAGAATATATGAAAAGTGTAGAGAAAGAGTATCCAGACTTTATTAAATTAGAATATTTAACTATACCACATAATGGCATATTTAGTATATGTTCTTTTTTTAAAAACTGTATTGATGAAAAAACTATATATGTTAGATTTGATGATGATATAGTATTAGTTGATAAAATTGAATCATTTACTAAATTTATAGAATTTAGGATAAATAATCTGGAGTATTTTTTAGTGTACGCAAATATACTAAATAATGCACTAATTTCACATATACATCAAAGACTGGGTAATTTTAATTTAGACAAAGGGATTTCAGGTTATTCTTGTATGGATAATATTGGATGGAATAATCAAGAATTTGCAGTAAATTTACATAATACAATACTGAAAGAACCAGTAGATTTATCAAAATATTATTTTAATAAATGGATATTGTATAATTTTGAGAGAGTTAGTATAAATTGTGTAGCGTGGCTCGGATATAGTTTTGCAAAATTTAATGGCAATGTTGATCGAGAGGAAGAACAATGGCTTTCAGTTGATTATCCAAAATTCATTAACAAAATGAATATAATATTTGGAAATTTTGTAGTTGTCCATTATGCTTTTTATCCTCAAAGAGAATTAGTCGATAAAACAGATATATTAAATAGATATCGAAATTTAATTATATAAATGTAACATTTGGAGCAGGCATTTTCTTTCTTGTTTTCTTCGGCAAATTGTATTTCAACGCAATATTATCTACAGAACAAGATGGTTTATCATCATACATTGATGGTATTTCCGGATTTGCCGTTGGTACAATATCAAGTTTCATTTTTGTCTTGGAGCTTTCTTTCAGAAGATCCATATACATCTTTTCATCAATTAATACTTCGTGATCACCAGTACCACAAGGAGGTAATTGTCCAAGCATAATATTTGCAGATACACCATTAATATGATCAAGTTCGCTAAATATACTTGCATTAATAAGCATATCAGTTGTTTCTTCAAAAGAACATTTTGCAAGAGGTCCTACATCTCCGCGATTAATACCGTGACGATCTACTGACATAAGTGTTCCGCGATTAGTCATTGTGTCGAGTAATAGAGACATATGTCTATAATTAATTGAATCATCTCCTGTTACTTCCATAAATTCCTGGTAAAGTGCATTTCTTGCCGCTTCAATACCTAGCACCTGCATTATTTCATATATATCATTACTTCTAGTTCTTACTGAATCAATATTTGGATTTGCAAGTATTTCAATCAGATTTGTACCATCTGTATCAAGTATCCATTCACTTACCTTTTCAAAAGTGTCGTCATCATAATTATATTGTTTACGTACTTTCTCGCGCATAGAGACTTTCTTAATCCCTTTAACACCCTTTAGTAAAACATTATGGGTTAGATTATATTCCATCGCCTTTAGCGCTGCAATTGCATCATCTGGATCAATATCTTTTAGCACTTCCTTTGTTAAACGAATACGGAATATTAATTCATCAGCATTATCATCACTAAATATACAATCAATACTTTGATTATACATCGTATTAAACCTTGTGTATATATCAAGCATAGTAATATTAATACGATACATCTTAACTTTATTTAATTTCATTCTCAGTACCCAAGGACTTTGACTACGTGCCTTTTGGCATTCAATAGTAGAGAAAGCTCTATAAATGTCAAGAATTGCATTATCATCGTTTACACCAGTACTTAGACCATTATTCCCAGGTGGATCCCAATATATTTCAGTACTATCAAGGATATCTGCCAAATATGTAATTTCAATTTGTTTCATTATATTCATACTACGTTCTTTACTATCTTGTACTCTAGTATCAACTACCTTACCATCATCATTTTCCAGTGGATTTACAACTATAGAAATATCAGGTTTCATATAAATAACTAGTGTGGGAGTTTTAATTTTTTTGCTTACACTCAGAAGTTCTTTCAAACGCGGCACGCCACTTGTTGCTTTTACCGCAGCGGCTGTACCAGAACTGTGAAATGAATCAAGTGTATTATGAACCATAATGCCATCATTTACCATAAAGCTCTCCGTACCAGGTACAGTAAAATCATATACATATGAATTTGGATCAGGAAGAATTTCAATAGATACAATTTCATCGTATATAACATCTGCATCAATCGCTTGTTGTAATAATTTAATCAATGATTTATTATCAGCTTTATTCTTAACAGTATGTATAATTTCTGCTAAATTCTTGCGTGTATATTTTAGATTTTCTTTAATAAATTGGGATTTCATAGTAACAACAATTTCGTGAACATTTGGTATAATATCTGAATCTGCATCAATTAGCGGGGCTTTATAATTCTTCAATTCATCATCCATATTTCCTATTAATTGCGGGATTGCCTTTGCTATTGGTATATAATCACCTATTTTCAATAGAGAACCTCTAATCGGAAAGATCCCATAGCAATTTCTCATTAAGAATGAATGAGAAAGTGTCGCCGTGACTTTGCGACCGCTACGAGTAATTACTCTCATTATATTACCATTTGCATTATGTCGAGATATTTGCGATATCCGCGACCATTTTAGTTTTTCTTCTGTATTTACACTAATAATCGTGTAATTCTCACGAGATAACATATTTAATATAGAAGAACTCGAATCAGGTTTGGTATGTACTCGTCTTGGATTATCTTCCATCATTTTATCAATAAATTTACCAATTTCACCACAATATAATATATCACCAAATGGAGTATTATTATGCATAATTTTTACTATTGTATTCCCGACTACGCTTTGTTGTGTAGATAATTCACCAATACTTTGTGCCGCAATAATACCTACCATTTCACCAGCGTGTGCAATTGATTGTACAAAGTATTTTTCAATATCTGAAATTACATAATTAAATATTGTTAAAGGCATATGGTGTTCAAATATAAGAGTTTTTGGATTTAGATGGCATCTAAGAAGAATATGTAAGAAGCGCGTAGCTTGATGTTTATGAATAATCTTCAATTTATCAATTAATGCATCTATCATATTATAAACGTGTCCAGGAGTTAAATCAGTTGGAACAATACCTTGGATATTTTTACTAACATCTTCGCGCTTTGTTACTATATTGAATCGTTTCATCGCATTACCTATTATTCTTTCAAATGGAATTGGATATTGTATCTTATTATTATCTTCACCCTTAAAAATATTTTTAATCAAATACATACGATCATCAAGAATATCATTAAAATAACGCTTAGATTTTTCTAGCCATTTACTATCTTTACCTATCTCCACAAATGCTTCCGGTGTGATATGTAGCTCTAGTGGATCTTCGGGGCGAATATTGTATGCAATATCAATTTCAATTAAATTCATAGAAATATATGGAATATATTGATTTTCAATCTTTGTACCATCAATACCGTCTTCACCATAAAGATATTGTACAATTGCACCTGTTGCATTCCGTACAGTTTGATCATAATATATTTTATTATCTTCCATTGCTTTCACAAGTCGTCTTTGTATATATCCTGTTTCAGATGTATCACGGAGTCCCATACCATTGTGTAGGCAAAAATTAAGAGTATCAGGAACAGTTATATCAAATACCTTTTTATATAAATTATTTGAATTTGATTTAACTTTTTCTATAGATATAATTTTATCTAATATAATATCTTTTTGTTCTTTATAAACATATGATATATTACTTATTGTTTTACATTTATCTAATTTTTCTTGCTTTTTCATATCAGATAATGTAAATACTTCACTAAATTTATAAAGATAATTAGAGTCAATAGTCAAAGTATATTTAAGTTCTGCTTTTGATATTATTGAGAATATACCGTATCTTGATAATAAATATGATATTCCAATAATTAAATCTTCTGAAATAGATGATACAGATATATTATATTCGTTAACATAACCATTTGTGGATATATAACCATCTATTAATCCTTTAATAAACTCATCTGATGCAAGAAACCATTTATCTATTTTACTATCTACTATATTAGTACCTATTATAAAACCACTATCTCTATTTAATGATGCATATTCTATAGATTCAGTATTTGGTATATTAAAGTATGTCGGTACATAATCTCCAATTTTAACATCCTCTGTATCAATTGGTTCAAATTGTGAAATCTCTTTATTCCAAATTAATAATGATTTAGAATTAACGACAGATACTTTCCTTCCAGACTTTGTAGTTATATTATAAATATATTCACTTGGATCATGACGAGTAATATTTGTTATTTTATGCCAATTAATATTACCATAATTATCTGTTGATAATATTGATACATTAATTCCCAAATCATAAATATTTAATAATTCCATATTAGCATCATCAGTACCATGTTGAATTATATGTTGTTTATATATTTTATTATCAAGATAATTATTTATCCATTTACCAATTTCTATAACTGTTGGTATATTATTTTCAATTATTAAAAGTTTTGAATCATATGTCACACTTTTAACAGCCGTATCAATAAGACCTTCGCGACCACCCATTGCGTGAAAGAATACCTCTTGTGGTGAAAGACCACTAATAAACGAATTTTCTACAAATCCACGAGCATCTGGACCATCATCATATTTTGTAAAATGTGGCAAAGTTCTATCGGTAAATCCATATGCGACACGTTTTCCATCTACATTTTGCTGTCCCACACACGCAATAATTTGCGCCACATTTGTTTCTTTGCCTTTTGAACCAGATTTAACCATATTAATCATTCGATTGGTCTTCTCGCCAATATCTTCTAGACCAATTTTACCAACTTTACTTGTAAGTTCATTAAGTACGTTCAGAATTTCTCTTTCAAAGAAATCTTCATTTGTAAAAATACTCTTGTTTTCCATATTTCCCTTTAGAACTTCTTGCACTTTAGAATACGCTTTCCCTTTGTATTGTGAAATAGTCTCTTTTAATTTTTTACCAGTATTCTTATCTGTTACAAGATCGCTAATACCTACACTGAAACCTGCAGTAGTTAGCCATCTACATATAAGACGCTGTGTATTATCTAACAGACGGCGAACTTCAAATGGACTATAATCGTGATATAATACTGGTATAAGCCCTTTACTAAGTGCATGAAATACTGTTTTATCAATGCAACCTTTACCAGTTACTTCACTATTAGTAATCTGGAATTTATCACCTGCCTTATTTTTCATTTCAATAAAAAGATGCGGAGGCAAGATTTGTGAATATGCTTGTTTGCCTGTATAAAAACCCAATTCATTATTTCCAGGAGCAGGAAGCTCACCTTTAAAATAACTATTTACCATTTGCAGATTTGCCATTGTTTTATCATGAATTAATGTCCAATCTTTTGTTATCCGGAAAGAACCCAACATAGTATCTTGTACAACTTCTAATATTGGCTTTGCATCTCGTGGTGCTATAATCATATAAGGAACTGCGGCTAAATCCATTAATTCACTCATTGTTTGAACATTTTGAGATGAAAATAAGTTCATTTCGTCTCCGTCGAAATCAGCATTATAACCGTTTGTCACAAGAACAGGCAAGCGAAATGTCTGATACTTCATAATTCGAGTCTTGTGACACATCATACTCATTTTATGAAGAGACGGCTGGCGATTAAAAAGAACATAATCACCATCAGCTAAATGCCTATCGACAATATCACCATATTTCAAGTTATTTGCAATTTTTTCACGATCAGCGTATTTTAAAGTAATAGTAATACCATCATCTATGAGACGTACATACTTTGCCCCGGGCCATTCATCCGGCCCATTTATAACAAGACTTTTCAAATGTTCAATATTATATTCATTTACTACTTCTGGGAATGTAATATTCATAGCAATTCGATATGATACACCTAGTTCATCTAGACTTATATATGGATCTGGTGTAATTACAGAACGTGCAGATTGATCAACACGCTTTCCATTCAAATTACCTCGAATTCTACCCTCTTTTTTCTTCAAACGATCAGCTACAGATTTTAATTTTCTGCCATTTCGTTGTTGAGCAACTGGTAACCCAGGAATAGTATTATCCATAAATGTTGCAATATGATACTGTATTAGATTAATTAGAACACGCAATTGATCTTCTGTACCTTTTCCACTATCTATCCTAGTTTGTAATTGATTATTATATTTTATAATATCGCTAAGTTTATGCGTAAGATCATCTTCGCGTCTTTGCCCATTATCTTCGATAATACTTGGGCGAACTGCAGGCGGAGGTACTGGCAATACTGTACAAATCATCCATTCTGGTTTATTCCAGCGCACATTGAAACCCATAAGTTCAATATCTGCATCTGTAATCCGCTGAAATATTAATAAAATATCACCTGGTGTCATTTCTTTAGTTACTGTTTCATCGGAGTTCTTCCATTCTGCTATAATTTTCATTGGTGATTCTTTAAGATATCTTGAAGGTTGTTTTGCTCGACAACCACTTTCCATATTATTTTGCTCTTCTACACAATCATCTCCGCAACGCTTATTGATTTTTGCATTTGAACACAAGATAACAAATGCATCCCATCGTTTCTTAGCATTTTTAATATTTTTAATGCGAATTATTTCATTGCGAAAAACGGGAGATGATCTCATAGAAGCAAATGGCCTAGAACATCTAAAGCAAATACATTTTAATGTTTTACGAATCATATCAAAAAACATTGGATGAAATACAGGTGATGCGAGTTTAATATGACCGAAATGACCAGGACAGAATAGATTTTTTTGTTCACAAGTACTGCAATTTCTGTTATGTTCTAGCGTTCCCATACGGGGATCAAAAAGTCCCCCAATAACTGGTTCATTTCCAGAATATGTATCTGTCTTTGTAACTTCTACAACAGATCTTTTTAATATTTCTTCACCCCCTAATACACTAAATTGAATCTTTTTCACAGTATCTATCCGTTGGTTATATGATAATTGTTTATATATAGACATAGCCAAGGTTATATCTCTTCTTTACACGTAGATTATATTATATAATTTTTCTTATATACTTTTATCATTTTTTATCACTTAAAAAAATGATAATTTTATATTATAAAGATAAAATATAAAATATGAAGCTTAGATCACAGTCAATCAAAGAAGAACCACCTAAGAAAAAATATAATAAGCCTGATCCTGATCCAGATGAAGAATCAAGTGACCCCGAAGACGCTGAAAACGACGAAGACGCTGAAAACGACGAAGACCCTGAAGACGCTGAAGACGCTGAAAACGACGAAGACGCTGAAAACGACGAAGACGCTGAAAACGACGAAGACGCTGAAGACGCTGAAGACGCTGAAGACGCTGAAGACGCTGAAGACGCTGAAGACGCTGAAGACGACGAAGACGCTGAAGACGCTGAAGACGCTGAAGACCCTGATTATAATATAACTCCACAAAATTTTCTAGTAGTTTTTGGCCAACCTCCTCATACACGAAAAAGAAAAAACTGTGATTGTAAAATAGAAGAAACATTTAATCGTCAAGAACAGGAATATTGGGATAAACTTCCAACTGATCAACGTATAAAAATTATTGAACAATTCAAAAAAATAAAAGACAGCAATACATCAGATTTAATCCCTATGCGTTTCAAATTAATTGATATAGATATGGATATGGCTACAAAGAATCTTTTACTTTCAAAAATTGATCAATTTAATAATATGAATGAAACATCTGGTGAATATTTTAAATTAAGAAATTGGTTGTCATCTGTGTCGCGTATTCCATTTGGTAAAATACATCCATTGCCTGTACAAATTAATGATTCTATAAATAGATGCAGTGCATTTTTAACAGAAACGAGAAAGAAAATGGATGCGACCGTATATGGACATATAGAAGCAAAAGATCAAATATTACGTATAATGGCGCAATGGATATCTAATCCTAATTCTCAAGGTCATTGTATTGGTATTCAAGGTCCAATGGGATGTGGGAAATGCTTAGCATATGGAACAGAAATTATTATGTATAATGGAAAAATAAAACAAGTTCAGGATATTCAAGTTGGTGATTTGATAATGGGCGATGATTCAACACCTCGAACTGTATTAACTCTTGGAAGAGGTAGAGATATTATGTATGAAATATCAAATAATAAAAATGATATTTACACAGTAAATAGCGAACATATTTTATCTTTACACGATACATTAAATTCGCAGATAATTGATATATCCGTGATAGATTATTTAAATTTGCCTGAATGTGAAAAAGCTTTGTTGAAAGAATATAGAGTTCCTATAGATTTTCCCGAAATAAAATTAGATGTAGATCCATATATATATGGTATGACGTTGTTGCCAGATTCTGTTATTTCAGATAAATATATTTATAATTCTAAACAAAATCGTTTAAAATTATTAGATGGCATTGTAGATGGCACTAAGAATTTTAGAAAGAATATGAATGATAAAATGATTGATAATATAATATTCTTAATTAGATCTCTTGGATTTTCTTGCTACAGGAATAAAGAAAAAGTAATTGAAATAGAAAAAAAAATAGTAAGCTCAATATATATAAAAAAATTATCTGAAGATAATTACTATGGGTTTGAACTCGATGGTAATGGACGATTTATATTGGGAAATTTCATAGTTACACATAATACAAGTCTTGTAAAAGAAGGAGTTTGCAAAGCTCTTAATTTACCATTTGGCTTTATAGGTTTAGGAGGGGCAAGTGACGGGTCTTTTCTTGATGGTCATAGTTTTACATATGAGGGTTCTACTTATGGAAAAATATCTGAAGTACTTATGAAAACACAATGTATGAACCCGGTAATATTCTTTGATGAATTAGATAAAGTATCTAATACACACAGAGGTGATGAAATAATAGGAATACTTACACATTTAACTGATAGCACTCAAAATGAAAAATTCAATGATAAATATTTTGGAGAAATAGATCTTAATTTATCAAAATCATTAATTATATTTAGCTACAATGATGAATCTCGCATAAATCCTATTTTAAAAGACAGAATGATAACAATATGTGTTAAAGGTTATAATTCTCGAGAAAAACTAACAATAGCCAGAGATTATTTACTTCCTCAAATTTTACAGGATTATAATATTAATAAGAATGATATCATATTTGATGATGATATTTTACAATTAATAATATCAAAAGTAAAAGATGAAGAAGGAGTGAGAAATTTAAAGCGGGGTATTGAAAGTATTATTAGCTGGGTAAATATGTTACGGTATTTAGAAACAGATACATATAAATTTCCATTTATAATTAAACCCGAGCATATAAATAAATACCTTAAGAATATAAAAGGAGAAAACAATACATCTTTAAATATGATGTATCTTTAGAAATGAAGATTATAATAACATCTTTTCTATTAATAATCGTGTTATATTATTTGTATAAATCTTTAAAAACAGATAGAGAATATTTTTCCGGAGAAACATTTAATAATATAAATGTAAAATTTATGTCTTCATTAGAAAGTAAACAATTTATTTTAAGTGATTCAGATACATATGCATATAATTTATCACAATGGGACTTAATTGCTAGAAAAGTAGATTCGTCAGATACATATAAAATAATAGCCGCAAACAGTTGTATTGATTTTACAGAATCACAGAAATCACGCTTTAAATCTGCAATTATTGCTGCAGATAAATTTTTCAATAAATATGGATATCCAAAAATCGCGGACATACCTTGGGTAATTGCAATTACTGGAGGATCTGTATATGAAGATGGATTATCACATACTCGCGAAAATATTATTTTTGTATCAAACAATATCACAGAAACGCACGAAAATTTAACGAAAACACTTATACATGAAAAAATTCATATATATGAGAGACAATATCCGGCAGACGTAAATAAATTATTGAAAGATAATAAATTTACGAGAGTCAAAAGAAGATATGGGATACCTAGAATACGTGCAAATCCCGATCTAGACGATTGGATATATTTGAATGAGAAAACCGGAAAAGAGTTAATTGCATTATATTCATCTGACAACCCTCATAATATTACAGATATTGTATTAACTGATCTTGCATATGAGCATCCATATGAATTCATTGCATATAAAATAGCAGAGTTGTACAAACCGTAAATATATTTATACATTTACTTATTAATGGATAATGATGATATAAACTATATTCTTTTAAATTCGCCTGATTATGTAACTATTGATAATGCTAGAGATGCACTTGTAAAAACAAATAATAATATTATAGATGCAATAGCACTTTTATGGAATATTGAGACTAACCAAAAACCAGAAAATCCTAAAAGCGAAAGTCAAATTAAAATTGAAGAATTAAGAGAAATTTCAGATGCACACGATTTACAAATTCAAGAATATATTAAATGTAAATGTAAAAATGGAGTAATCAATGTAAATGATATAAAGGATATATAGTTATCTCATAAAATGGCTACTGTAATTGAAAATATTCTTGAAATTAAAACAGTACAGGCTTCTACGTTTAAACAGGTTATAGATGCACTTAAAGAGATTCTAATGGATGTAAATCTAGAATTTGACGAAACAGGTATGAAGGTTGTTGCATTAGATAATACACACGTTGTATTAGTACATTTAAAACTAGAAGCAGATAGATTTGAAAAATATTTTTGTGAAAAAAAGCTATACGCCGGTATTAATATGTTAAAATTACATTTGCTTATTAAAACAATAAGCAATAATGACGTATTAACAATATTTGTTGAAAAGAATGATCAAAATCATTTAGGAATACAGATAGAGAATCCAGACAAAAATATGAAAACAATATACAAATTATCTATGCTTGATATTAATGTATTAAATATCAATATACCTCCTGCTGATTTTCAAACAGTAATAACAATGCCATCTGTTGATTTCCAAAAAATTATACGCGATATGCATAATTTAGCTGATTTTATAGAGATTCGAAATGTAGGCAATCAAATTACTTTTAGTTGTAAAGGTGACTTTTGTGTCCAAGATACAGTATTAGGTACTGAAAAAAATAATTCAATATCTATTACAAAAAATGCAAATAATGAACACGAGATTATTCAAGGCCTATTTAGTCTCAAATATCTCAGTACATTTACAAAATGTACTAATTTAAGCAATATAGTTGAAATATATATTAAAAATACATATCCTCTAATATTATGTTATCAGGTTGCTAATCTAGGTATGATTAAATTATGTTTAGCACAGAGTGAATCAACTTAAACTTAAAGTTAAAGTACATCTATAAAATACAACTTAATCGCTTCTGCGATATTGTATTTTTCGGCAAAATCAATAAGTATTTCAATTCTTTTTTCACATACTAGTTTCTTCATGACTAATACAGACTTGGGAACTTTCATAATTTGTGGTTTTTCGGAAATCCAGAAGTCTATCCATTCAATAACAAGATCAAATAATTCATTTTCATCTATATATTGGGGATCTTTAGTTTTAATTAATGGAAATTTCTTTTGGAATTTTTCAATCATTTGATCTTCAATGCGTGACAATAGAAGTTGATCAATTTCTGTCATTTTAATTTATGACTATCATCATTACCATTTTCATTTTTTCGTCTAAAAAGGTAATTTTTTAATATATTTTATTTATTGGAGTAACATCTCCCTGACAATAGCTCAGTTGGTAGAGCGTGAGACTGTAGTAGTTAAAACATATATCTCTTGGTCACTGGTTCGATTCCGGTTTGTCAGATTTTTATTTTTAACAAGTATCTCTAAATATTTTATATAAAATAATAAGCCATAATATATTAGCAATCCAACACCACATTGAAGATATAGTTTTGTCTTTTCTATATGCAATTATCGAAATTATTAGAGTAATTAAAGCAAATATAAAATAATAATAACTTCTGTCGGTTATTAGCCTTATTAAAAATGGTAATAATAATAATATTGCATATGGATAAAGTGTATAATTACTAAAATCGGTAACCCATCTTAAATGACCATTCTTTGCTTTAATACTATGTATATTATTATATTTATAGCCAAAACTTAAATAAATTATATAAAATAATACTAATCCGTAATAAGCATATTTTATTTTATAATTATCGATTAAATTACCAGCGGTAATTAATTCTAATACTAATATACCAAGAATTATATTACTATAAAATGTATTCATTGCAGGATTATCATAATATATCCAGACTCCTGCTTCTGCTAGTTGAACTGTGGAAAATACTATCATAAATAAAATGAGACGCATATCAAAGGTATGGTGTTTTCGGTTAAGATATGCTAAAATCGCTACAAATAAAGCAAATGCAAAAGTATTCAATGAAATACGGGCATTCCAGCACATTATTATTTAGAAACAATATAAATCATAATAACACCAAATAAAACTGAATGAACAAAACATCCTTTTAAACTTGCGCAACCATCTTCTCCTACAATTTCATTATTTTTATTTGATATTAAATAATATAAATGATTTACTATACGATATGTTGCTGGATATGATAAGATAAAGAATAAAATTGTAGAATATACTACAACTCTGAAAAATCTGCCTGTTTGTCTATCGACTGCCGCTGCTACCGCGGTGACTTGTGCTGTTTTATTCACAAAATCCGGAGGAGGCAACATTGTATTTGCTGGTAAAAATTGCTGTAAACTAGTCATCTATTATATTTTCCCCAGATTTTTTTCTCTCAATATTTTATTATATTTAACCACACTGACAACTGTATATATATATGATATACAAAAATTAGTGGATTCTTATAATCTTTGGATTGACTATTTACCATATATTAAACCATATTATGCAGTTAAATGCAATCCTGATCAAGAAATTATATATACACTTGCATCTCTTGGATGTGGATTTGATTGCGCATCTTCTAGTGAAATTGATGCAGCAATTTTAGCCACAAATCCGGAAAATATAATATTCGCAAATCCTTGCAAAACTTCATCATATATTGAGCACGCGAAGATATGTAATGTATCTGTAGCCACATTTGATACGATATGTGAACTAGAAAAAATACATAAAATTTATCCTGAAATGAAACTTATATTACGGATATATGCTTGTGATTCTGATGCACAATGTATTCTAAGTGATAAATATGGAGCAATACAAGAAGAATGGAAACCTATATTACAAAGAGCATCTGAGTTATCAATGAATGTAATAGGTATTAGTTTCCATATCGGTTCAGGTGCTTCAAATCCTCGCGCATTCACAACTGCCATAGCAAATTCGCGCAAATTATATGATATTGGTAAAACATATGGTTTTAATATGAATCTTATAGATATTGGTGGAGGGTTTTCGCAAAAAAACTTTGCCGCTATGAGCAAATCAATAAACGAAGCCATTTTGAAATATTTCCCAGGAGATTTAAATTTCTCTTTTATTGCAGAACCGGGTAGATTTTTTGCAGAAAATGTAGCGACATTATTAACAAAAATAATAAATGTTCGCGAAAGAAAAGGCGTACGAGAATATTGGCTGTCTGATGGTTTATATGGATCATTTAATTGTATATTATATGATCATATCAGTTTAAATCCAACTGTACTAAATAAAACACAAATAAAAGAAAAAACAAAAGCAGTATTATGGGGTCCAACGTGTGATGGATTTGATAAAATAGTTGAAAATATTGAACTACCTATAGCAGATATAGACGATTGGTTAATATGGAATAATATGGGAGCATATACTATTGCAGGTGCTTGTAACTTTAATGGAATAAATGGCGCTGAACCAGATAAAATATATTTTATTTCCCGCAGCGTAAATCTGCAAGTGTTGTCTTGTATATAATCGCTTGTTGATCATTTATTCCCAAATATAAATCTACATTATTTTTATCATTATCAATATGAAAACCGCTACAATATTCTATGCCCCAGTTTGCTATCCAGAAAGGACTAGACATAAAAGACACTATTCCTGTTTTTGCATCAAATTCGATATAAATATGTAAATACGATAACCGTGTTACAAGTGATGTCTGGTCATTAAATATTATATCGTGTATAATACAACAATATGTATTTCCATGCAAATGTTGAGCCGATGTAGAACCCCTCAGACCATCAAGACTAAGACCTTGCCCACATTTTAGTGGCATAACTTTTGTAGCTACAAATTTCTTGAAAATATTTCTTTTTTCATCAATTTCTTCAGTTATTTCATAAATTTGTTTTAAGAATATGTCAAGCATATATAGTTTATCTTCGAAAACATATAAAGACATATTCTTTACAGGTAAGCTACCAATATCAACATGCGAAATCTTTTCCACTTTAGTATAATTATTATCAAAATATCCTATTACTAATGCACTTGTCATATCGTCGCTACAATGTGTGCAAGTACCCGCAAACCATAATTTATGATTAAACCAGGTAATGCGTAAATCTTCAATTCCTTTAAATAAATTAATATTAGACTTTAATTTATTCCATGGACTATCGATATCATATGATGTTTTTTTTACAAGATCGTATAAAATAATCGAATTATGTTCTTCTATTTGATAATGTTTAATAGTTCTTAAATACAACATTGGATATGCAATGCTTGGATTTAATACAACTGTATTCTTTGGTAAACTTTTCGGATCAATAAAATTTCCGGCATTTCCAGGAAGATGACGAATTGATAAATTTAATGACGGCATATATTACAAATATTAAAAATCTTTATATCAAAAAAATAAAAATTTGATCGTAATATTTCTCTCAAAACTAAAACGCAACACATAATGATGCACATGACTGAACGAGTCACGGCTAGCGATGCAAAAATGTAGCGATATCGGGACTGGCATAAAATTGTATAATGCCAGTTCTGGAAACTTTACTAAACAGCTTCTAAGAATCTGTTTTTGTTTTTCTAGTATAATAATTATTTGCGTAACTTATTGATGCCATCCCAAATATATCATACATATTAGTTAGACTAGTTTTATTATATTTGTCAGGCACAGGTATATAAATTATAATTTCATCTTCTTCAATAATTACTTCAAATAAAATAGGAAATTTTTTATCATTTTGTATAATATACCTTTCTCTATCAAATATATTTTTATTTATTTGTTTCATTTTACAAGCGATGTCAAGAGAACTCATATAATTTAGATTAGAAAAACTTCTATCGTATCCATCTTAAAGTAAGGATGTAGTTGGCCTTCGTTATTATATTTGGCATTCATTCCACATACTATTAGAACAACCTACATCGTCGTAATCTATAGGAGGACAGGTTCTTTCAACATAATAACGATCATATGAAGATGATACATATTTTTGTGGAGTAAATTCTAAAGTTTGAGTAGATTTTGGATTTGGAGAAGGACTTGTATTTACTGGAATACTAAAATCTGCATTATTATTATTGATCGGTATATCTGCTATATGATAATTTTCATATGATGAGCCTCCTATGCCATCTCTATTGCTGCTTGGCTTATCTTTTCTATTCTCATCGCGGATACCGTCTCCACCGCCCCCACCGCCCCCATCGCTACTTGGCTTGTCTTTTCTATTCTCGTCACGTGCTTTTTTTTGCTCACCGTTATTAATAATTATTGGATGATTAATATCTGGATTATTTATTTTTTTTACAATTGGCATTCCATCTTGAACAACACTTTTATCTATTATGTAAGTTTTTCGCAATATATATATTAAATACATACATAATAATAGCAATAGAACACAGCATATTATAACAAAAAGATTTATCCAATTAATAGAATCTGATACATAATCTCGTGATATAGTTCTAATTGTATTTATATCTACGATAGGTTTTGGTACTGAGATTTCAGGTTTTATTATTGTTTCATTTATTATTTTAATATTTTTAACAATTGTATAGTCTTTTTTATAATATAAAATAAATAATATTGAAATAAATAATATAATCAACGATAACATAATTAAAATATTACGAATTACGGATTGTTGATCATGAATGTAGAATATATTGTTCATTACTATTTATTAATAAATTATTGTGGTACCTGACAATGACATATATAATTAAAAGCATATAATTCTATGCTTTTCATTTTAAATATACCATTCTTATATCTTTTACCAGGTAAAACACAGAATGACCCCCACGGATTTCGCACAGTAAATTCATCTCTATAATTATTATATTCTAATATAGAATATGCATGAGAATTTATTAATGCATTAGTCAATTTATTATTATTATATATCAAATAACATGAGCCAATTCTGATACTTTGGATTTGAATATTAAACATGGGTTGGATAACACTAATTCTATTTAAATTATTTGATAATGTATTTTCATCAATGGTATTCAATGGTGATGATAATAAAACATTTGCAACTAATTCAATTGTATTACTATTTATATATTTTGCACTCGAAAACATGACAGGTATTGTCGAATTTTGAATATAAGGAATTGGGTTCGTAATATTAAATGCAGATGCAAATAATTGATTCAATATTGTATTAAATTCATTTAAATTTATACTTTCATTAACCGCATTTGGTATTTGCATTCTTACTGTTAATTCATAAAATGTTGCCCGAACTAATTGTATAAGATTATTTATAATATTAAGAGGAATATTAGAATCAGAATACGATGCACCGATTGCAATATTATAATTAAAATCCAATGTTTTTAATATCGGATAATCAGACGAAAGAATAGAATTTACATTTGTACCAGTAAAAATCGATATAATTCTATCTAAAATAGAACCACCAACCAACGCGTTATATCCATATAAAAGAGGAGTCGATAATGGTATTAGATATGTAAAATCAGCTATATTAATTAATAATGCTAATGCTTTTAAATATAAATGCGACCATATAATTGGTTGTGATGAATTAGGATAGTAAGTATCAAATATTCCATTGTTTGCAAATGGAGGCGTATTATCAACTGGTAATTCTGAACTAATTTTTATTAATACCGGGTGTAAATTATTTGGATTATATAACATAACATAATATATATTTGGTTGTTGTGTATCAGCAAATATATTATTTTTTGTAAATGAGCTATTTTTATATGCTATACATGCCATTGTAGAGTCAATTGCGCAATCACCAAGACCACCTTGCATAATCTCGGTATATACTGGTGAATTTGTAGTATTATTATATAATAAATAATTACCTTGGGGTATTCCTGGTATAGAATACTTTGTATTTGAAAGAATTGGAGTGTCATCTTCTAATTTTGTTGGAATTCCTGGATATGTATATAATGCGTCATATATTATTAAATTTGTCAATGCGTTTAATCTTGCATATATTGATGCAGGTAAATTAGGCTGCAAAGTATTTAATGCGACTGTAGAATAATGAGTAATTATATTATGAGATTCGTCTATATTATTTATTGAAGGGTTTGGTGGGTTAAATGTAACCATAGATGAAGAACTCGAGCTTGTTATAGTAATTCCTCTACAAGATATAGTATTAATTACACCATTATTATCATGTATAGTAATACTATTACTTATTGTTCCATTTGTTATAGATGGTTCATTAACTGTACCAGTAATAGTACCTGTAGAAGACATCGATAATCCATTCGGTAAACCATCTGCTGAAAAAGTATATGGTGGACTTCCTCCTGTTCCAACTAATATAGGCGTGGTAATATCTTGACCATTTGTTACACTAAATATCGGACAAGATGTAGATGGTAAGATGCTTTTTATTATTCTAATCGGTATAGAAAATGTATTTGTACTTCCTGTTATTACATCACTAAGTAATAAAGTAAATGTATAATTACATACTTCATTATGGCAAACATTTGTTATACCAGATATAATGCCATTTGAAGATATTGATAAACCTGTGAGATTATATAAGTCTATTGATGAACAAATATAAGGGCCGTCGCTTCCAGAAACTGTTAAATATTTACTTATATCTAATTCTATAAAAGAATTTTCATCAGGAGATATTGCAGGCAATGTACCTACTATTTGTATCGATGAATCACATGATTGACTATCTGTCGAAGAAGGACAATTGGCGCCTCCATTTTGCGCAGGTATAGTTATAGTTCTTGTACGAGTTTGTTTTCTGTCAACGCAAGGACTCCAATTTGACCAATTTGACATAACACAATCTGTAGCGGGTCCGGTAGATACACTTGCTGATATAATATTACCTTTGCATTGAATTGCATTTTTATTGCCAGATTTATCCGTAATTTCTATATTATACGCAAATAAGCCTGTTTGTAGTGGTGTTCCCTGTATAACCCCTTTTTCAGATAATGATAGTCCAGATGGTAAATTTTTACAAGAAAATGAATAAGGAGAACCAGATCCACCGGAACCGGATAAATTAATAGGATTTATTGGCGTATTGACAGGTGTATTTATTACTGCACAAGTTAATGTTGGCAATGTTTCTAATATATTCATATTCGCATTCACAATTGAAGGTGTTTTTTGAAAATTAATTAAATTAAAAATACTATATAAAATTAAAAATATTAAGAAAACTAAAAATATATATAATATCATTATAATAGATAAATATGAAAATTTTAATATTTTATATTCTAATTGTATTAATTATGATATTATACTTATATTATAATGTAAAAATTGTTACTGAAAATTTTGATTATAAAATGAAAAATACTTTTATACCAAATAAAAAAAGCCGTGCATTAGTAGATTAATGAATTATCGCTTATTATTTGTTTTTATAATATTAATAATAGATTTTATATATGTTTACACTTCGCAATCAGCATATAATAATACTCTGCATTTTGCAGATTTTCCAATAAAACGTAAAATAATAGGTATAATCGGTGCGTATACCTTTATGGCATTTGGTTGGTATTTCTTAATTGGTCCTAAAATTGAATATCTTATACGTAAAGAAATTAATGTTAATCCAATTAAAATAGGTTTTTGGTGCGGATTCCTATATGCGGCATTGGTATATGGTGTATATAATTTCACAATGTATGCAACTATAAAGAACTGGGAGGGAAATATTATGATGCGTGATTTAATCTGGGGTTTTTCGTCGGCTATACTTTTATCTATTGGATATTCTGTATTTATAAAATTAGTTTATTAATATAATATAATATGGCGGGGGCCGAAAAAAAATTATTGGAATATCAGACAAAAATATCAGAACTTATTAATGATGATTATATCCATAGAAGAATTGATGATCCGGCATATAGTAAAAATACATTTCAAGAAGATATTAACAAGCGAAATTTCGCAGACTTAAAGCGTCTTGAATTGTTAATGAAAATAGAAATATATTTTATTATGTATATCTATAAATACAAAATATTAAATGCGAGTACAATGGATAAATATTTAGAATTTTTCAGACCAGTTATAGAGTTTAAATTTTACGCAATAGAACAGCCACCCACAGTAGAGGAGGCGGCGCCGCGGGCGGCGCTGGAGGCGGCTGAGGCGGCGCGGGAGGCACGGGAGGCACGGGCGGCGGCGGCGGCGACGTTAAAGGGCCCGGCGCGGCGTGCGGCGGAAGCGACGGCGCAAGCGCAAGCGCGTGCACAGGCGAAGGCACAGGCGGCGGCGGCGGCGGCGGCGGCGGCGCCGGCGGACGAGACGGATGAGCAGAGGGCGGCGCGCACACTGGGAAATGGCTCTGATGGCGGTGGCATTTTCGGAGGGGCGACTAAACCCGCTAATGATAATTCATATTTTGGATCAATTATTTTTACAATATCAAAAGATAATACCTTACCTGATCCAGACCCTAAAGATAAAAATTGCGTAATCCCTTTTAAATCTATAAAAAGTTTAATAAGTGATGCAATTAATTATGATGCTTTGGCTCAATTATTATGTAAAGAAAAATATAAAATAAATGACTTAGAATTTAGTTTAAAAGTAGAATATGAATCTAATAATAATCAATTTATAGTAACATGGTTTTCAGCTCAGATTTTAAGTAATGATCCAAGAATTATTGGAAAATTAGAAAATATCCAAGTAGCCCCCCCTGTTAATGTTTATTTTGGATTACAAATAAATTCATGTTATTTAAATATTAAATTAGATAATAATATAGAAATTCCTGATAATAACTTAAATACTGAATTTTATAATAATAATGATTATTGCGATCTAGGCATAATAGGATCAAAAATAATTAAAGATAAATACAATTTTTTTATTGGCGGTGGTAAAAATAATAATCTATTAATATCAAATTTACTAGATTTAATACCTGATTATATAACTGAAACCCCTACTAATAATGTAACCCATGATGCTTTTTTCACACAATCTAATCTCAATAATGTACCTATTTATTTTGCTTATGATAGAAAGGAGGCAATAATAAATAATTTTCCAATATCTTATAGGCAAAACTTTAGTATAAATGATACAAAAATGTATGATTTTATTATCAGTTATATAAATAGAGATTCAAGATTAAGTATTATTTCATTATTTAAAGCTATTTCTGATAGTTTACCATCAACATTGGCAGAAATTACACGTTTATTAATTAATATAAAAATTTATGATATATATAATAAAAAAATTATAAAATTTAAAAATACTTCTAGCGATTACATAGAAATACTTAAACCATTTTTTAATAATAAATGGAATTGGGATAAACAAAAATTTGATGATGATAAAGATAAAAAATTAACATTTCCTAAAATTAATGAAGATCCAACTATAATAGATTTACAGGATAATGGAAGAAAGATTTTTTGTGATATAGAAGCTTATATTTTATTATATTACAGATCAAGAGCAATTATTGCATCTGCTTATATCGATACAGGTAATAATAAGTATTTAGATTTATTGTCATATATAGAATATTTATTAGATAGAGATGATGTCAATGCGGGGAAATTAGCAATTAGTGTATTGAATAATTTATATGATAGCATTGCGGATGTTATTAAAATCACGGAAATTCCAACATTAAATGATATATATAAAAAAGATGAATCAGAAAGAATTACAGAAAAGAATGTTTTATCTGAAGAAGATGGATATGGAGATAAAAATACATTAAAAGATATAATTAAAAAATTAAAAGATAGTAATTTTATATCTCAAATTAAAACAAATGCAACTAATCTTGAAAGCGTTAAACGTATTATTACCGAAAATGAAAAAACACTAAAAGATTGTTTTGGAGATAATTTTGAGAAATATATTAAAATTAAAGGGTCATTAAATAAAGAAAAGATTAATACGCTTATTGAAGCGATTAAAGACAGTGATAGTAAATATGAAAGTAGTTTTAGAGGATTACTTGATACAAGTTATACATTATCTGGTTTAGTAGATGGATTATTGCAAAATATAAAAGCTTTTCCAAATATTGCAGTGGCTAAAGAACTTGCAAGTCCTGAAGGTTTAAAATCTGCTCAATTTAGAGCAAAGTTACAAACTTTATATGATACAATTAAAGAAATTCATTTAGAATTTACTAAAATAAACAATGATGACTTTAAAACTAGGTTTAAGACTGATATTACTAAATTAGATGATTTATTACATCAGGGTATTGTAAAATTATCTGTAAATATTCCTTTTATAATAACTATAATAGAGAAAATAATTAATCCTCAACCTGCTCTCATTCCTGCTCTCGATGATGGCGTGGTTGAAGAATATACAACAAAATTTAGTATTATACAGAACTTAAATAGCGATATAAACAGAAATGGTGGGTATGAAGAAGCCGCCAAAAGCATTTTACCTTATATTATAAATACAGCCGGAAACCCAAAGAGGCGTGTTACTTTTGCGGATGCGGATGCAACGGGCGGAGCAGATCCAGCAGATCCAATTGATACTCAAATATTAGAAAATGCTAATAGGGCAGCAGATGAAACTTTATTAGTACTTATAAATGGAATAATGGGAAATTGCGAATTTAATAGTTCAAATGCAATACAATTATGGGAAAGTTTGAAGAGTTTTGCACCAAAATATAATTATACTACTGAAATTAATAAAATTATAGTAGAAATAAAAAAACTTGAGGGTTTTTGCAAAGAAATTAATAAAGATAATTCACAATTAGATATAGATTATGAAAAAGCAGTAAAAGAATATAATAATAATTTTAATAAATTAGAAAATATAATTATAGAAATATGTAAAAAAAAGAAGAAAATATTAGAATGCTATAAAAAATTATTAGAAAATTCTAAAAAACTTTTAAAATCTGAATTAGTTGAAGCAACTAAAAATCCAGAATCAACGCAATTAATAACATTTGATGAAAAACCAAAAGTTAAATTGCCAGATAGGTTTCAATTAAATGAAATAGATTGTGGCGTAAATGCAAATTATTTGCGTGAATTATTTAAATTTCAAAAATGGTTAACAGAAACTGGATATGTAATTAAAATAGATGAGAGTGATAATATAGAAAATTACGCAGCTAAGTTATTACAATTGTATTTTAAAACAGCGTTTCCTGATCATTATAATAATCCCTTAAAGAAATTACCAATATCAATTAAAGGACTTTTAAACCCAGTTGATTTAATAACTGATTATTTAGATATTGATACTTCTGAAATTGTTGATGCATTTAAAGGAAATTTATTATTAAGCGAAGAAGAAAAAGCAAGAAATCCATCGGCATATCAAAGAGTTAAAAAATTAAAGAAGGCATGGGATAAAGAACATAAAGAATTGAAATATTCTGAGAAAATGTTTGTAAATGATTTAGCCACTCTTGCATCAATGATGCCTGGAGAAAATCCCGCTGCTATTAAAGAGATATTGGCAGAAATACGAAATAATTTTGCATATAATAGATTACCGTATGAAATAAAATATGATCCAAAAAATCCCCAAATAAGACAATCTGTTACTGTAGGAGGAACCCCCCCTGATTATAATAATTTATTAACACGTATTCAACTATTAGAAAATAGAATACTAGAACAAGAAGGTGGTGCAGATGCAATTAAAGCAACGGCTTCAGAACCAATCGGTAAAAACACTGATGAAAATAAACTAATGGAAAATGCACAAAAATCAATGGAAAAAATTGATGTAATAAATAAAAATATTAGACTTTTCAATGAAACCATATCAAATATTAAAACTACTTATGATAATACATATATTTCTTTAATAGATAATGGGGGAGAATTAGATACTAATTTAAAAAAGTATGAACGGAAGGAAGAAACAATAAATGAAGGTTTAATAATAGCCGCATCAAAACAATTAGAAAGCAGCAAAGAATGGTTTAAAAACACAGATGATGAACTATCTAAAATGAAAACATTATTAACCGAAATATATAAACAATTACTTGAATTATTACAAATACAGCCACAAAATACTATAATTAAAACAAATATTATTACCATAAAAACATTATTTGATGGAAAATTTGAAAAATCATCTGATTGCGAAGATGAAGAATATTACAAAGGAAAAGGTTTATTATTTACAATTGAAAAAATAAAAACAAAATTGAAAGATAACTATGAAAAATATAGAAATAAATCAAAAAGTATTGCCGAAGTTATAGAAAAGGCAAAAAAAGATCAAATTGAGAAAGAACGTTATGGCAGGTATAATAGAGACAGAGATGATTTGAGTTTAGATAGATTACTACGTAGGACCAACGGAGGAAATCCCGAGTCTAAATCTAAAGAATGCATTGACGGAAATAAATTAAGCTTAAGTCAATTATTTAAATTAATACAAGATTCACTATTCGAAGAAACAAAACAAATTTTAACTACTATCACTGATAAAAATAAAAATGGCGCTAATCCATTATATGCGGCTACTGCAAATGAACCATCGTTATTTTCAATACTATATAATAAATATGTTGATGAGAAAAATAAAAGCGGCAATTTAATAGCTACAAATAATTTCATAAAATCTCTAGATGCTAATTCTTTATTACCGGCTAATGTTCTGCAAATAACTTCACGTGATAAAATAATATTTGTGTTTATTACATTATTTATAAGAATAATTACAATTGGCCTTGTGGAGGCAATGATTACAAAAAATCTCATTAAAAATATTACATTCTCTCTATTAGCATATTTTGTATTTTATACAATATTATTTGGCATTGCAGTCGCATTAATTAACTTTGATACATATCGAATGAGAATTATATTTAATTATTTAAATCTAAATAGTAATAAATCAGGCATAATAACACATATTGGTTCATTATTTGTATTATCATTCTTAATATTCTTTATGAATACACGACTAGATCCAAATTTAATGAAACAGCCTCCCAATGATTTAAGTGATCAAGATAAAATTGCACTAATGTACAAGTTTGAGATTATTTCATTGATAATATGGATTTTCCTCTTAACTATTACATTAATACAATAAGGCTATTTATATAAACTTGTTTCTTTGCGGGGAAATATTTCTTTTGGAAAATCTTCATCTATTCTTCCATGCTTGCGATTACTTTGATGCTGTAAACAATATTCTGTTTGATTATTATTATCATCAATAATAGATTTGCGAGTACATTGTCCACCTTTGCCACGTCCCCATATTCGCGCAAGACATCTACAATTTTTAGGAGGCGCTTTTTTTGGTTCTATTTTTTTTTCTACATTAATACTTATTGATGTCTTTGGTATAATTTTTGGCTGTTTTGGAAGAAGTTCAAACAATTCATCTTCGGATATATTATATTTTGTAGCTATCTTTTTAAGAAGAGATATTTGCTGAAGTTTTAATTCATCCTGCAAAATATCGAAAATATACTTGGGTGTGTTCATTAATTTTTTGTAGCTACAAATCTTTTTCATTTTTTGTAGCCTCAAAAAGCAAAATAATTTGCATAGAATAATTACATACACTCATATCTTCTAATGATACTGTAGAAGATATATTTTTATCAATAAATGAAAATTCAATTGTATTATTTAATGAACGTAATACAGTAACTTTATATTCAAGCTTCCCCTTTTTAATTAATAAAATATCACCTGGTTCGGCATTTACTGTATTTGTTATTTTTATAGAATAATTTTCATTCATCAATTTATTATATTCTGTAATTATTGCACCATCTTTGCCTATATCTAAATAATTTCCATAAACATCACATAATGAAATAGTCCAAGGCGTGGCAGGTATATGCTCTAATATAGCAAGTTCTTTAGAACACGGTATCCAAATACAATTTGTAGATTCTTGTTTACAAATTATTTCATATATAGTATTTGCAGTTGATATAATTTTTAATATTATATATGTTGGCGTATTAACTTTCTTAGGCATACTAAAAGAATTAAGATGTATCTTCTTGTATTTTGAAAGATTAACATTTTCTTTTCCCGACCATCCTATAAGAGTTCTAGATGTAAAATATTCCCAGTCACGATTAATACTATTAATAATTATAGGAAAAGATTTCTGTATTGTTGTATTAAGTGTAGGTACAAAAATAACAGATGATGATGAAGGTTGCTGTTGCTGGGGCGATGCTGTTAGATCCTGCATAAATATCGAAGAAGAGGATCCTGATCCTTGTTGTTCCGTAAATTTAGGTAAGGTAGAATTACGTTGAATTTCTAATTGTTCTAGTTGAGAAAAAAACGCAGCTTTATCTGTTATAGCATCTATTTGCGATGTTTTCTTAGCTAATGCATTTAATACAATATCTTTAACTTTACTGATTATAGTTTTATCATTATATTCTGGATTATCATTTCTAAGCCTTGTTATTATTTTCCGAAGATCATCTGTATTTAGATTAATTTTATATTTATCTTGCAAAAAATTTGAACAAATACATTCAAGATCCATTTAAGAATTCTTAAATGGCTTTTTCTTAAATCTATATGATATACTATTGCTATTGCTATTACTTAAGCTTCTATCGCGTTTTTCTTTTTTACTGCGAGACGATAAACTAGCGTTTAATTCATCACTTCTATCATATAATTCTTGAGCTTCATATACATGAGGGATAATTGTTAATACTACTAATAACTCATTACGATTATCATCTGGTAAATTTTCACTATCTATTATCATTTTTATTAATTTTATAATTATATCGTGATGCCGTGAGTTCCAGAGAAATGTATCATAATTTGCACTTAATTCATTCCAAAATATTAATCTAATTTTCTTATCTATATCGGATCCAAATAGATCAAATATTTCATCTAATTGCAGATTTAATCCTGATTTGCTTTTATTTTTGCTTAGAAATCTCTCATCTTCTATTCTACGTATATCTATCATATTTTTAATTCTTATATTCTTAAATATCTCAAATAAAGCATCTCGTATTATTTCATATAACATTTTATAATCTATGATCCCGTTTTTTTCTGAGCGACATCCTCCAAAATAATATATACCTGGACCAAATTCTGAAATTATTTCCGATAATCTGAAATATTCTTTATTTTTAATTTGTTGCATTGTAATTTTTTTTATAGACTCTCTATATATTTCATCGTGAATTTTTCTTGTATAATTATCTCGAACAATATAATAATCTTTGCATATTACATCATTTACATCAGATAACATTGGAATTATAAATTTTTTACTTTTTGTACTAACTTTTAAATTTATATGAGGGAAGGCGATTCTATCAATCTTTGGTAAATTTGGAAATTTAAATACACCGGCTTTACCATATGACTCAGGGTAGTTTTGTTTAATTTCAAGTGTTGTAGTTACTTCGGGGAATTTTTCAGGATATCTATAAATACGAATATTCTTAAAGTATTTTTTTAACTTTTTCGGATTCAGTAAAGTTTCTTTATTTTTAGGATCTCTGAAAAAATCATTAAATTTACAGAGTTCCGTGGCTAATAATGGTATACTCGATTTTGTAAAAAATACAATCGTAACACCAGGGGGTATATCTAAAAACCGCACTGATTCGTTTTTTTTATAAATTACACTTTCACTACCATGGCCTTCAATTAAATATATAGGTACGTCTGTCATCTATTCTTTAGTTTTATTTTTTCTATATACTACATCTCTTATTTGATGTATATCATTATCATTCATTTTAATTCCAACTACATCTTCAAATACAGTATCGGGATTTTTAGCTAATTTACGCAACCAACGAATTTGAAAGACCATAGAAAAAACACCACATTCTGTATTTCTATATTGATGTTTGATCTTATTAAAATCTACGCGAAAATTCTTATTTGGTCCATGTAATTGCATCAATTGTTGTTTAACATTATTTACAAAATTAGCTATTTCTTGTGGAGGTTTATCATATTTGGTAGAAGTACTATCATAATAGTAAGCACCATATGATTTTAAATTAGGATCTATTTGAAAGAATAACGAAGTCCAATGAGATCCAGGTTGATCATGTCTGTCTAAATTAGTTATCATTCCAATAGATCTGATACCTTTTTTGTATAATAATGCAATATTTAACTTGCATATTTCATCACTAATGCAGCTTCCTAATTCTGTTTTTTTCTCGAAATCAATTGGAAATACGCCTAAAAATTTATATTTATATTCAGGTACATCTTGATATTGGCGCATTACGGCATCTATATCATAATTTGATAACCAAGTATAAGGTTTATTTTTCCATTGACGAGGTTGTAATGGTCGCAAGCTCTTTGCTACTTCTGTTGCCCCTCGCGCTTCTTGGCCAAGTGTATCAACCCAACAAGATTCAGATCCATTGCAGGATTTTTGAAATTTCTTATTTAATTCAGCCCATAATTTCTCTTTTGTTTTTGCTGCTATATTTTTAATACTTCCATATTTACTTCCATTATTTTTATTCCATATAAGTGCGAGTTTAATCAATGCTTCTTTACTAAAACAGCTACCATTTGTATTGTAATTTTTTTCAGCTAAAGGACTACAAACTTGAGGGCCATCTTTGTTCATTTCCTTATTACAATTAGTATAGATAAGAAAAAAATTGTTAAAAAAATGACATATTAAAAATACTTAAAAATATCTGCATATATTATTCAGAGGGTCTATACTCTTAAAATTTATGACTGAATTTAGAAAATTTATTACACAATTCAGATGCAAACAAGGAGAAGCATATACTCATACAAGTATAGATGACCCAAGGGGAAGTTTCAAAATCCCAGATGATAAGCTAAAGGACTTCTATGATATATACAATCGTTCAATGATGCAAGGAACGCTATTATATATGACAGAAAAACCGACAGATCCGAGTCCTATGCGTCTTGATCTAGATTTTCGTTTTTCAAATGATAATGGTACTGAAATTAAGCGTAAATATACAAATGATGATATTATTCGTATATTAAATGCATATAATACTTTGCTTAGTGAATATATTGAAACATCAGATTGGAAAGTATATGTTATGGAGAAACCAAAAGCCACAGAATATAGGGGAAAAATAAAAGATGGTATTCATATTGTTTGGCCGACAATTATATTATCGCATTCTATGCAAGGTTTTATACGTAAGCAAATATTAAATATTGCATCAGAAATATTCAAAGATCTATTAGTTTGCAATACATACGAAGATATTATTGATAAAGCAATTATTGATAAAAATAATTGGCAGATGTATGGTAGTCGCAAGCCAGAATGTGATTCATATCGTGTGACGAAAGTTTTTGAATATAAAGAAAAAGATAACAGTCTTGTATTATGCGATAATCCTTCAGCAAGTGATGAATTGGGATTTCCACAATTATTTTCTATGAGAAACAAAGAGAGTATTATTACAACTATTAAATCTGATAAAATTCACGAACTCGATGAATATATTAGACATATTGTACCGATTATTGATGAGAAACGAAAGAATAAACTAGATCTCTATATATTCGGGAAAACTCAGAATAATTCGCGGAATCTCACAAATGACGAAGATTATAATATGGCTAAACAACTTGTTGATGAATGTCTTGTTGCAACTCGTGCGGAAAATTATGAAGATTGGATTAAATTAGGATGGACACTTCGGAATATAGATTATAGACTATTAGATACTTGGGTTAATTTCTCGCGAGTTTCTACTAAATATATAGAAGGAGAATGTCAGAAAATGTGGAATCGTATGAAAAGCGATACAATGGGGCTAGGGACACTTAGATGGTGGGCGCGCCTTGATAATCCAAAACAATATGATACAATTATTAAGAATAGTGTGGAAATTCTTATTGATAAATGTATTGGGTCAGATGGTGCTCATTATGATATTGCTTCTGTTATTCATTCTATTTATAAAGATAAATATCGTTTCACTACAAAAGATACATGGTATGTCTTTATAGATGATAAACATCGATGGGTTCGAAGCCGTGAAGGTCTTCGTTTGCGTAATATTCTTTCTACAGATATTTGCTCTCGTTTTATGAAGCGTTCTATTTATTGGACAGAAAAAGCGAGGACTGCGGAAGACGATACAGAACGGGAAAAATCTGATAGTAAATCGAAGAAACTCATAGGTATTTCAATTAAATTGAAAACAGCAGGTTACAAGGATTCAGTTATGAAAGAATGCAAGGGTCTTTTTACAGATGAGAAATTTGAAGAATTACTTGATAGCCATTCTCATCTACTCGGATTTGAAAATGGAGTATATGATCTACGTATGGGTGAATTTAGAGATGGTCTTCCTGATGATTATATTAGTTTTTCAACAATTCGCAACTATGTAGATTATGATAAAGATTCTGTGGAATCTAAGGAAATTGAGAAATATCTTTCTCAAGTATTTGTGAATGAAAATGTCAGAAAGTATATGAAAGATATTATGGCTTGTATTATTGATGGAAGTATACGGCAAGAAAAATTTTATATTTACACTGGGTCAGGTTGTCATGCAAAAAATACAGAAATTATAATGTATGATGGTACAAAAAAATTAGTACAAGATATAACTGAATCTGACATACTTATGGGGGATGATTCGACTCCCCGTAATATTATACAATTGTGTCGTGGAAATGGAAAAATGTATAGAATTTCTCCAATTAAAGGTGATTCATTTGTTGTAAACGACGAACATGTTCTATCTTTAAAATTCACAAATTTGACAATGCATATGAAACGTTCAGATAGTCTATGTGGAAGTTGGAGAGTATCATGGTATATTCATAATGGTAATAATGAACCGATAAAAAAGAGTAAAACAGTAAAAACAGAAGAAGATGCAATCAAGTTTATCAATATTGAAATTCCTAAGATAGAAAATATTATAAAGAAAAATGATATAATTGATATTAAAGTGTGTGATTTGTTAAAATGGAATAAATGGTGGATAAGTAAAGGAAATTTGACTTTATTTAAAACCGATGAAGTAATTTATCCAGAACAAGAAATTGCGTTAGATCCTTATATGTTGGGTTGTTGGTTAGGCGATGGTCATTCGCGAAATACTCGTATAACTACTATGGATCCTGAAATTGTTGAATACTTTTCTACACATTTACCATCAAATCATGATTTTCATATGGTTTCATCAAAAGATACTGGAAAAGCAAAAACATATAATATTACATTTATAGGTAAAAAAAGAAGATATATTTCAGATAATGAAATACTAAATGGATTGCGTAAATATAATTTAATTATGAATAAACATATTCCTATTGAATATAAAGTAAATAGTCGTGAGACTCGTTTGAAACTTCTTGCTGGAATAATTGATACAGATGGGACATATCAAAAACATACTAATCAATATACAGTATCACAGAAAAATGAAAAATTAATAGATGATATAATTGATTTAGTAAGATCTCTTGGACTTGCTTGTTATAAAAAACAATTTCAGGGTAAATGTCATAATAACGGAGTAATTGGAACTTATTATAGAATTAATATAGTTGGAAAAGGTATTGAAGAAATTCCTTGTTTATTGCCAAGAAAGAAAGCGGTTGCTCGTGTTAAAAGCAAAAATGCTCTAATTAATTCATTTAAAATTGAAGAAAATGGGATTGATGATTTCTATGGATTTGAATTAGATAATAATCATCGGTATCTGATGGGAGATTATACTGTAACGCATAATTCTAATAGTAAGAGTGCCTTACTGAATCTCGTGCAAAAAGCCATCGGGGATTATTATTGTATTTTACCGATTGCGCTGCTTACGCAAAAACGCGCAGCTTCTAATTCTGCCCAATCAGAACTAGAGAGAACTAAGGGGCGAAGATTGGCTGTTATGCAAGAACCGGGAGAAAGTGAGAAATTAAATATTGGTTTAATGAAAGAATTATCAGGAGGGGATCGTATTATGACTCGTGCGCTTTTTAAAGAACCAGTAGAGTTTAGACCTCAATTCAAAATGATAATGACTTGTAATGAACTTCCAGAAGTGCCGAGCGATGATGGAGGTACTTGGAGGCGTATTCGTGTTATAGAATATAAATCTAAATTCCTTGATACACCTGATCCAAATAATCCACTTGAATTTCCATTAGATAGTGAATTACTTGATAAATTTGAGAAATGGGCAGATATCTTTATATCTATGTTAATAGCACATCATGGTACACTTGATTTCAAGAAAATTCACGAACCCGAAGAAGTCAGAATTGCAACAGAAGGGTATAAGAAGAATAATGATCTCATAGGCCAATATGTAATTGAAAGATTGGAGAAAGATGATACTGTCAGAGAAAGAACAACTCTTTCGAAACTATTTGGTGATTTCAAAGCTTGGTCATCGCAGAATGGAGGAAAGAATAAATTTCCAGACAGAAATCATTTCAAGGAGAATCTCGAGAAAACATTTGGCGTATATCCTCTTAATCAAAGAGGCTGGCGCGGTATTAAATATAAATCGTATGGGGGCGAAGATGATAATAGTGATATTGAATAAATAAAAAATGATAAATTTATTTAAAAGTATATCATTCTAAATATAGATGGAAGAGATTGATATCATAAGATCAAATGTTAAAGATATGTTAGAAGCACGTGGTGAAGATGTTTCATATATTGAGGAACACGGCGATGTTGTAGAACGCAGTCGTTATTATAATGAAATAATTAAACTAGATACTAATAAAACTACTGTATTTTTCATTCTTAATAAAGAACTATTAAAACAATGGAAAGAAGAAGAAAAAAGTCCGGAAGATATGGTTACTAACTATAATATGAACCATTTTATTTTGATTTTATCTGAAACACCTTCTCCTGCAATGATGCATTTTTTGCAAGATAGAGATAAAGGTCTCCAAGCAAAACCAATTGAAGGACAGCTACAAATATTTTATAAACAAGAATTGAAATATAATCCGATGAAACACGCTTTAACACCATTGCATGAAAAACTTTCTAAAGACGAAGCCGATAAGGTTATGACAGATTATTTAATTAAACATAAGACACAGATGCCGTTAATTCTTAAAACAGATATTATTTCACGGTGGCTAGGATTAAAGCACGGAGAGATCATAAAAATTACAAGATATAATGAAACATCCGGTACATATTATTATTATAGATGTTGTATGTAATAATTAATTCTTATATAAGATTAAATGACAGTGACATTATCAAGTCTTTCTGTAACATCAACTTCGTCTACAACTCTAAGAATTACTTGGGCCGGTACTGGTTTAGTGGATTCTACTGCATCAGGATCAACAAATATAGTTAAATTAAAACTTAACTCCACTGATCAATCCGCTATATCATCATTTCCAAGTTCTTATAGTTCAACTATTGCAGCTGATGGAACACCAATTACGGTTTCTATGATTACCGCTACCGCTTCGGCTACAGCAACTACAGCAGGCGGAAATATAACTATTACATTATCAACTGCAATGCCGGCTGCTTTATATACTTTTACTTTAACCGCATGGGATAATACAGCAAGTCCCGCCGCATGGAGTGCTACTGAAACTCAATCAGCAACATTTAATTATACTGGAAGCATTAACACCTTTAATACAGCAAGTGGAGTATCAAATAATCCATCAAATTATTTTACTAGTTTATTAGTTAATATTTCAAATTTATTAGATACAATAAATAATACATTTTTTAATAAAAGTTTTTTTGTAAATTTAGGTACAAGTATTTATAATAATGCATATTTAGGTGGTGGCGCCTCCCTTGATACTATTTTAAACAGTTTATTAAATTCTACGCCACACAGCACAACCGAATATACTTTATCATCTGCCCCCTCTTTAACTACAAATATAGGTATATTACAATATAATAATAATAGTATTAGAAATACATATGATAAAAAAGCTTTAAATACTATTACTGCTAGTCCTATGCCTAATTTACGCGATGTTAATTGTATGTTATTATATAAGGATAATAGTGCAAGTTCTACATTAATAAAAACATTACAAGGATATTATGCTTGGCACAATTTATTAATTCCCAGTAACTGGAGTTCGTTTATTCAAGGTAATAATACTATAATTAATATTCCAGATATAAATGCTAATAACCTAATTATAGTTTCTGTTACCTTAAACTATAATAATGGTACTCCAGTAGTTTCTTCTATAATTCAAACTGATCCATCCTCAACTGCTTCAGCTAATACAACTTTATATTACGGAGATAATAATTTAATTACTACTATGGATAGTATTATAAATTTTATGGATCTTGCACCTGTATTAAATACAATTAATATTTATGTAATGAGACAATTGTTTTATTTATATATTCAAATGGTTCAATATAATATGGCTTGTGGGGCATACAGTTCTTTTAATGGAACGCCTTCTAGTCAAAGTTATGCATTAAATTTAATTTATAATATTGAATCACTATTAAATACTTTAGCATCTGAAAATTCTTCATTACAAAATTTACTATTAGTTACACAGAATCGCGTAAATGAATATTCCGATTCAACAAATGATATTACAAATCTTAATAATAATATATTAAGACAGAAAAGTACATTGGTTTCAAATCAATCAAAAATAAATGATCAAAATAAAAATATAGCAATTATTAGGAAATTCGAACTTGCATCAATAATTATATTGTGTGTAGTAGTTGCCGGATCGTGTGCGCTTATAATGCTCCCTATTGAATATAGTAAAAAATTAACATTCTGTTTATTATTAGTCGTTATTGCAATAATAAGTAGTTTTATAATTTCTGCTTTATTTAATAAATCAGGAATTAATACAGTTGAATATTTCCGAACGTCGCCGGCTAATATAGTGGCAAATAGTGATACTACTATAGCCCCGCATGATAATTACTTTTATGGAATTGTTTCTACTTATTTATCAAATATTATAAATAATACAACTGCATTACAATCATATAATATATATGGCAATGTAAATTATGCGCTACAAAAAGAAAAACAATATTATACTGATACAAATAAAGAAATAATAAATGTAAATGCACGCATGGATTCTGTTTATAAAATATCCTTTCTCGATCAAACACAACGAACAGCTTTAATGAACTTTTTAATGTCTGCAACGATTATTTCAGCCGCAATAGCAATGGCATATGTGGCTTTAGAGAAATATGAAAAAGCCGCGCGTTTCGTATTATATTTTGGTTTATTCTTGATATCTATTTCTCTTGCAATATATATATTAGAAGTAACACAAAGAGTACGTACAGATGGTGATAAGATTTATTGGGGTGCGCCTTCTAGTCATACATTAAATAGAATTATATAGATTTAATATTATCTAAATATAATTCTGTATGAGACTTTGTTTCTTTTTCCAAAAATCCTTCTTGAACTAATAGTGTTTTCGGTATTACATTTAAAGGATGATGTTCATTTAATAACATTTTTACAAGTATAAAGTAGAATAATAAGAGTAAAAAGCTCCAGTATAGACTGCGAGTACTTACATAAAACATTGCAAATAAAATCAAGAACTTCGAAAAGGGATGTGCTATGAGTTTTTTCTGAATATCAGTTAAATCAAACGAGACATGTCTAGAACCACTATGCATTATAAATGCTGATGCAATTCCAAAAATATCGGGGGATGTTTGCATTTTATGCTATGCTATAAAAACGTGAGATTAATATGTTACGGCACATTTGCATATTCGTCTTGAGTAATTATGTAATTAGAACCAAATTGAGGTTTAAGATTATTATGGAATTCATTACTTTTTATTAGTAATTTATCTTTATAATCTTTCAAACCTTTTTCATTGGCACAAATTTCTGCGAGAGGTAAATAAACACCTGCCTCCGGTGGAAAACTTCCAGGTGGAGTATTTGATAATGGAAGTAAAGTTACGCCGTGCTCTTCTTCTTTCTTATATATTTTATTGCTAATCGGTGCTTCTTTTATATTCGGCCGAATATGCGATGAAATCGGTAATTGCCGCGCAAATAAAAATTTATCAATAAATAATGCAAGCGTTAATATTATTATTAATACACCGGCTTCTTTATTAAATCCGAGAAATATTATACCTAAAAATAATAATAATAATAACACCCAAGACTTTTCAAATGTTTTCAATATCCATAGCGGATATGGGTTTTTAATTTGGAAAACATATAGAATAGTAAATGCTACAAGAATTCCAACAAGTAATCCGTTGAATATTGAAAGTAGATATTTCATTACTTGATAAAAAGAAAAATATTGTAAAATAGTAATGTATTGCACACTACAAGAAGCATATAATGTTCCCGCATTCGATCCTTTATCTGGAAAAAAGAAAAAAACGTGCATGAATCCACTCTCACAGCAGAATAATTCTGCTATTTCAAAAACATCCGGCCAACAATATGCCATATCTCCTGAAGATTTCGAAGCATTTAATGCATTTTTGAAAACAAAAGAATATGCAGCAGCAAAAGCTCAATATACTAAAGAAGATTTTACAAATCAACCTACAACTCCATATTCGGCACAAGGAATGGAATCAAAATTTTTTTGCAATAATTATAATATTTGCCCAAAAGTTCCAATAAATACATCTGAAAAATTTACCGAAGAATCTTCATCTCCGCCCCAAAGACAACAATGTGGATCAATTCAAGCACCAGCATATGAAATCCCAATATCCGATGCAGCAAAAGAAGAATATTCGGAAGCAATGAATATTTCATTAAGCCAAGAAAATCCAAATTTACCCGCACCAGTTCCTAAAGCCAGAACATATGATATGAATAAAGTCTCCGGATATTATGATGAAGATCTTGAACAATATTTAAAAACGAACAACTTAAATTTAAATTCCCAACAATTAGGTATTCCTACAAAACCTACAATACAACCCGGGGAGACAATACCTTTGCCAACTCCGAAAGTAGATGTAATCTCTCAGTCTATACCATATTCTAATAAACGCGAAGATACTGACGGACTTGATAATAAAAACATTATTACAAAAAGTAATAATTTATCAAAAATAGATTATATAGTAGATATTCTATTATTTGTTTTAATTGGTATTTTAATTATACTATTATGTGATCAAATATTCAGAATCGCAATGGTGTTTGGTATGCACGAAACAATGAAATTACTGAATCCATATTTGCAATCCTAAATCTTAAAATAAACGTAAAGGTATTTTTTTTTGATTTTGTTTTGTAGCTATAGCCATCTTTGGATTTGTTTTTATAACATCAGTTTTTGCCCAGGATAAATATAATACATATGTATGTGGAGGAGGTAATATTTGAACAAGAAAACCATTTGTTCTTAAAGCATCTACTACATAATTCATACATTCTTGTATATTATATAAAGGGTATCCAATAACTATTCCGGGTACTTCATAAAATGTATTTTCACCTCCATAAGAAGATACAGTACGTATTCTTCTATGACATAATTCTAATATATGATTAAAACAAATATGTCTATTTTTATTTTTTTGTTCTTTAATAGAATGTAATTCATTAAGATTAATTTGCGGAGGTAATACCATAAAATCTATATATTATACCGATAAGAATGCAGAAAAATAAAGCGAAACCAAATTTTACCCATATATCTTTTAGTGGCGGAGGATTTTGTGGGTTAATTTATTTAGGTGTTATAAGATACTTAAAACAAGAATCGATAAATAAAAACATTATGCATATCGTTGGAACATCAGTCGGGTCATTATTTGCATTATTATTGGCATTAGATATTCCATTAGATATAATGGAAAAGTATACTAAAGACTTATATGTAAATAATAATATATATATCGATATCCAATATGCTTTTAGCAATATATTAAAAGACAAGGGGTTCATTAATAGTAATATTTATACACGAAATTTTGAAACACTTTACGAGAATTTAGATAAAATGACATTTATGGATTTAGCTAAAAAGACAGGGAAAAATCTTATTATTACTGCGACATATCTAGAAACAATGGAACCTGTTTTCTTTTCAGTTGATAATACACCGAATGTTCTAATAACTGATGCAATTGAAGCATCAACAGCAATACCTTTAATAAATCCTCCAAAAAAAATAGGTAATGATTATTATATTGATGGGGGTGTTACATGTAATTCTATACCATTGATATTTGATAATGTACCTAGTGAAAATATACTTCTTTTACATTTATCCGGTAAAATAGAAATAGATAAAGAATTACTTCACAATAATCTTATTTATTATATAATAACTGTATTGACAGTTTATAATAAAAATAATACATTAATTAAAACACTTAGGGAACATTATCCTTATTATATAAAATATGATAATTTTTCATTATCAATATATCCTATGCATATTATATATAATCAATTATCATTTGATATATCAAATGAAGATATAGACAAGGCAATCGAGTATGGATACGAAGATACTCACAGTTATTTCGAACAATTAGTTTGAATAAATGTTACAATTTTCTCAGGTGTACGCTCGTCATTAAATATAATATCGGATCCATTATTTGGTGTGAAAATAATTGTAGGTACACCACTTATTTTCTTAGCATTCATTATACTGGAATTAGCAGGATCCGAAATATCAACAATTGCAAGTTTAATATTAACAGGCGGCGATGCATTATTTATAGCATACTGTAAGCTATTTGATTCAGATGACTTACCTGTCCATATAGGGCTAAATTCTTTACAATAACCACATCCTGGACTATAATAATATGTTAATGTTCCACAATTGCTTACAAACATCTCTCTTTTGCTGTTATAAAAAACTAACCCAATAAATACGGCTAATATTAGTATGCTTAAAGAATATACTATTTTTTGATTATATTTCTTCATCATCTTTATATATAAGCAAGAATTTAATTTTCATCTAGATCTAAAATTGTCGGATTTAGCGAGCGTGTTATATACCCATTCTTGTCACTCGCGCGAATCCAATATTTTATTATATAATTCTGATATTCTGATATATCTAATAATATTAATAAATTCTGATGAGGTAATACAAAATTTTGAATTAAATCCTTATGTATATTCCATAATAATACATTTATAAGTATAATACGTACATGTAAATTGCTAAATTCTCGAATATTATCAATATCACTATTATTTCTTATATTTAAGACAGTATTATCATTTAGAATTAAATTTTTATATATATCATCTTGTATATCAATACTGCATATAAATAATGATTTATATACAGATACATTTTTAAAATATTCTTCTAGTATGTTTAATTTTTCTATCATTTTTATTAAATATAAATATAACAATTCTTAAATACTATTTATTACAAAAGGGTATAAAGAAAATAATAATTACTAGTAATAAGCTGTATATTTTCGATTTATGTGGCAAGAAATATTAAAAATCGAACTAACCAAATCAGAACAGTTTGAGAAAAAAGCTAAATATTTAATAGATACATATAAATGCTTTACTGAATCTGATAAATGTGTTCCTCCAAAATGGTTAAGGAAGAAAACAGTAGAAATTAAAAGTACTACTGTTGAAAGAAAAAAAATAGGCACTAAAGAGCTATCAATTGAAGCAATAACTCGTAAAGAATTTTTATCTTTAATGAATAAATTAACTGTAAATAACAAACAGTCTATACTCAAAAATGTAGCAAATATAATAAGAAAAGATTATACACCACTTTATATAGATATTATATGGGATTTGATGCAAAGAGCACCTGAGTTTCGAACGATATATTATGAAGTATTTAAATTATTGGACAATACTATATTAATAAATAAATGGATATCTATTTGGGATATATATTATAATAATAAAAATTGGATACCACCCGATGAAATATTAAATGATAATGAAGATTATGATGAGTTTTGTGATTTTGTAAAATGGAAGAAACGTGCCTTAGCAGCCATTAATATATGGATTATGTTATATCATAAAAATATCATAGGAATACATATTATAGAATTATTAATAAAAGAAATAGTATCCGATTGTAATAATCAAATAGAACATTATATGGCGAATGAGAATGTAAACGTAAAAAAATTAGATGTTTTATTAGAACAAATAATAATATTAATAAATTTTACAAAAACTGATCAAGATGATTATTTTATTGAATTGATAAAAAAATGGATGCCACAAATAGAATTATTAAAGTCATCAACAAGATTCAAATTGTATGATATTAATGATACATTACAAGGAAAAATGAAATCTGTCTATAGGGTTAGAAAAAACAATAATGGCAACTAATGATTATAAGATTTTGATAATAGATCAATTAGATATTGTAATGAAGAAAGCTCGTAATGATAATGAAAAATTTAAAGCATTAGCATATGATAAAGTTATAAAGCAGTTAAGACTTATCGATAAGCCTATTACAACATATGATGATCTTAATCATATTAATGGTATAGGAAAAGGGATCGAGACAAAAATTAAAGAAATTCTTGCAACTGGAAAGCTACAAATCGCCGAAGATCTTATTGCAAATGAAAATGCGAATATGTCAATATATGAACAATTATTGAAAGTACACGGTATTGGGATAGTAAAAGCTCGAAATTTAATTGAAAAAAATAATATAAAATCAATAGCACAACTAAGATTGCCGGAAAATGCAAAATTATTAAACAATCAACAGAAGATTGGTTTGAAATATTATGAAGAAATCAATGAACGTATTCCCAGGACAGAAATGAAAAAACATGAAAAACTTATACTAAAAGAATTAAAAGATAAAAATGCTATAATTGTAGGTAGCTACAGGCGAGAACTAAATGACAGTGGAGATATAGATGTATTAATATCTGAAGAAAATTTTAGTGGAAGTGATCTAAAAGCAGTCGTAGAAAACCTTAAAAAATCCGGATATATTACTGATATTCTCGCATTGGGAGAACATAAATGTATGGCAGTTGTACAATTGAAATCGAAATCATATGAAAAACACCGACGCTTAGATTTGCTATTAACACCGGAGAAAGAATTTGCGACATCTGTATTATATTTTACAGGTTCTCAGAGATTTAATATAGAAATGCGGAAGATCGCATTAAGCTTAGGATATAGTTTAAGTGAACACGGTGTAAAAAAATTAAAAAAAAATATAGCTGATCCTCCTATATTTAAAACTGAAAAAGATGTATTTGATTTTTTAAAGATGAAATATGTTGAACCTAAAAATAGATGAATAAATAAAATTTTCCATCTATTGTTATAGAACAATGAATTTAGCATATATTTTATCAACTGTAATTAGCATTATTGGTATTTTCTTACTTATATTGACATATACTTATATTGATAAACTAGAGAAGACTGGATGCGATTGCTCAGTACATCCCTACAAAAAATACATCAAGGGGTATAGTATATTTGCAACTATATATATATTCTTTATGTTCCTAATACCAATGCCTGCGATTATTATCAAAGCATTCGGAAAACAAAGTGCCGGTATATTCTGGTTAGCACATATTATATTTGTTATTTTAACAATTGTATTCTTTGTCTATAGTTTAATCTATACCAGATACTTAATGAAAGAAAAATGTAAATGTAGCGAAGACGTAAGACGCGAAATACTATATTTATGGTCTTTACTTGAAGTAATTTTATTTGCATTATTATTTATAATACAAATACTCGTTTTATTAGCTGCTGTAACTATCGGCGCCGCAGTTGGTATGGTAGATATTGTATCTTCTAGTGGTAAAATTGTAGAAGAAGCAGTTATAAACCCGATAAAATCAGTAAAGAGAATACCAGGTGCTGTAAGAGGTATTCCCAATGAATTAAATAAATTCAAAAAATTTAGCAAACGTTAAATATTTAATGTTTTAGCATTACTTACTTTTTTACCACGACGCGCGTGTTGTTTAGCGTTCCCTCCATTTATAAAGATTCCATTAATATCGGCAGTATCTTCAATAATTGATGTTATTTCATCATCTGTTACGGACATAGTCTCGATACGCGATCCAGTACCATTATTCGTTTGAGCTTTTATATTTATTTCAGAATGCATACTATCTATAATATTTTCAATATCATCATCTTTTTGTTGTTGCTGCATTATTGTTGGACCACTTAATAATGATCCGACCATACTGAATAATCCACCGCCACCTCCACCTCCACCTCCCCCAGATCCCATTACATTTCCGGATACGCGACTTGGCTGTGATTGCGGGATCTGATAAGTTTGTGATTGCTGTCGAGTGGCTTCATTATATGAAGATGCACCACGATGACTCTTCATGGCTGCTTCTTGAAAATGTTTCATTAAATTGGGATCAGAACGGATTACTTCCTCTACATCAGGAAGTTTAGACTGTTTAAACATACTATTTGTTAAATGAAACATAAATGCACTTCCTGATAAACTCATAAATAAGCGTAATTCCGGTGCCATCTTTTTACCGGTTGATTTATATTTTTCATGCAATTCTTCAAATATATCATCATAATCGTCTATATTTTCATGAACTTGTTCAGACCAACCATCTAGTTTTACATCGAATGGATCAAAACGTGTATTTACAAATTCAACGCCAGTTACAAGTGCCATCATCATTTTGCGTTGAAAGCGAATACTGGCATCAATTTCTTTTTCACGTACAATTCTTTGATATTCTGCGCGCATTTCTTCAATATCCGATTGCATTGTGAATTTCCTAGGTAAACGATAACCTTTTGACTCCAGTCTATCCATTTGATATAATATTTCTTTCTTCTCTTGCATTTCTTGTTCCAAACGAGTACGTTCTGCTTGAAAACGTTTTTGCATATTATCTTCTTGATTATCGTAATTATCATCGTCTTCTTCTTCTTCACTTTGTGAGTGTGAATATTGTGGTGATGTATTTTTACGTTGTGTTTGCATCTGAGGAGGCATAGGACGTACTTTCTCAAATTCGCTTTCAGTTGAATATTCTGATGGTGTTGCACTGCCACTACCTGACATCGATAATACATCACCACTAACTTTTCTGCGATTAATTAATGAATCGGTACCTAGAGAAGGTCCACTAATACCAAAAATTGGAGTTGGAGTCATTGGTCTTCTCTGCGGAATTTGAAAAGTAGGCATACTACCTCCTATTTCAATAATATCATCATCCGATGCATCATTTATTACAATTGAATGTTGCATTCTCTATAGTCAAAGCCATAGATCTTTTAAATAGTTTTAGACGAGAGTCTAATATCTTCTGGAATAGTGAAATGTTTGCGCAACCAACTTATTGCCTGAAGAAAACTATCTGCCATATCATCCATTTTTTTGTAGCTACAAAATAAATTTAAAACTTCTGGATTTTTTTCTAAATATTTCTTTGTCAATTCAATTGCTAATTTTTTATTTTTTTTGTATCCTGCGCTTTTCTTTTGTTTTGCTGTTTTCTTCTCATTGTCTTCATTTTCATACTTAGATGGTTCTATACTTTTTATGATTTCATCATGTCCTTTTAATTTATCAGATGCCGATACAAGGTATACTTGTTTTGATAAACCTTCCCAGTGTTTTCTCAATTGAAAATATGTATAAATCATCATTTGTATACTTTTCATAGTACCATTTAAATTTGAAGGTTGATTTTCAAGTATAACATAATCTATCGGCACATCAATATCATATATTAAAGTATCTAATTCCAAAAATAATCTGCCAGATATTTCATTTAAAATAGGAGTCTTTTCTTCTTTTGCGGCAAGTGAAATAATTTTCCACGTTATTATATTAATTACATCTTTATTAATTGTTAATATACATACTGCAAGATTTTTAACACCAATATCGAAACTTATTATTGTTGCATCCATTTATTATATTAATATAATAATCTTTATTACAGTTTTGAAATTATCTTAATATGACTTGGAGTAAGATTAAGATTTAAATTAGACTTATCAATCATTGCTTGACCACATTGAATGCATCGAATAATCTTCGGAAAAATATTTTTTGAAGTACTAGGCGCAGGTGTATCCATTCTCTAATATTGCAAAAAAATCTTATCATTTTTTAGGATTAGGAAATGCAGAGTTTTATACAAATGTATAGCTACAAATCTGAAAAAGTTAATAATAAAAAACCAATTATAACTGAACAAAAATTACAAGCTAATATTTCAAAAGATGGTAAAATACATAATGGGAAATATACACAAAAAACTACAGGTGAAAAGAAAAAAACTAAGCGAGTTACTAAAGATAATCTCAAAAAACTACTTAAATTTTAGATTTTTTATGTCTTTTCCAAATCGCTTCTTGTATCTGTTTAATTACTGATATACTAAATGATCTTAAATTATTCTCTGTAATTAAACGTTTTAAATGCTTCCAAAATTCATCATTCTCATATGATACATTTAAATCTATTAACGATTTGCATTTTGTAGCTAACCAAGAATATTGTTTTGCAAGTACTCTCATACTATCATCATTTGGATCAGATATAGAACATAAAAGCCCTTGATTGACCAAGGTATAAATTATTTTTTGTATTTCTGGATGACCACGTGATTCTTGTGGAAAACCATGTAAAAGATTTTCAAATACAGCATAATTATAATCTGGGCATAATAATAATTTATCACCCCGATCCGTATATACTGCATTATTATCAATAATTAAAACGTTATTTTCCAATATATCGTGTTTATCTTTATTTGATAAAATTTTGTTTTTTGAAACTACACGCAATATTCTTGGAAATATTCGACTTATAGTTTTACGGTATGTACCTGCCGAATCGACTATACAATCTTTTCGTGTAAAAATAGGCCGTTGCATTTTAATCCCGTGTGTTTTTTCTATCCAGGTTATTTCTATATTTGCCCATGCTGCTTCACTCGCTGTATATACGAAAAAATACACATTATCATTATAAAATTTTTGCAATGTTTTTATAAAACTCCCAAATCCGGGACGAACAAGTTTTGCATTCGGATAAAATGCAGGCGGTATTTCATGCTGTTTATTAGGTTTAAAACCGTGTTTTTTTAAAGAATTATGTAAACTATATTGTTGTACTTGAAACTCTACATTACCTACTATAGTTCCATCTATATCAATTATAAATATTATAGGTAATACATTCATCTCCTTACTTAAATAATAAGATTATATTATGCACGCATTTTATTTATATAATAAAATATAAATAAAAAGTATGACATTATTTCTCGAATCTATATCTTCTATAAAAGATATAATAGAACAATATGAAAAACTTAAAGAAAATACGCATATAACAGATGAAATTGAAAAACAACAGAATATATTATATGAAATAATAGAAAAATATGATTATATTAGTGATCATTTTTATCCAGAAGAACTAATACAGCATAAAAACAGTATAGCAAAATTAGAAATTCTTAAAGAAGATATGCGCAAAATAAAAGAAGATGCAGAAGATGTATATGATAAGCAAGTATTTATGAATACTCTTAATATAATTATACTTGTATTGACATTAACTTGTACGAAAAAAGCGCTACAAATTAATTTGGAAAAAGAAAATGTTGTAGCCAATGTGAAGAATCTTTCAAATAACATTGATGAACTTTTAGAAAGTCTATATGGTAAGGCAAGACTATTTGAAGATAATAATTTAGCATTTAAGTTATGGTTATTATGTAATGGTCAAGATAAGGAATTTATTGGAAAAAACATATTTGTAGATAGACTTATATATTTAGTAAAAAAAGAAACTAAAGACAAATTCAAAATTGAATATGTTCAACGTGCAAAACTTTTTGCTCATAAAATAGATGGATGTATTGGCGGTATTCCTGATAAATTAATAAGTATCGATAAATTGAAATATGCTACAGATAATCTTCCTCAACATTTGACAATTAAAGAAATTCTCGGTTTAGATTGCAAAATTGTTAGAGCTGAAAAGAAAATGAAAGAAACTGCAGTAGTACAAGAATATGAACATAAATTAACAGAAATAATTTCAAAAGAATTTCATTTATATGGTACTGATAATGCAAAAATAGATGAATTCTTAATATGTAAAGAGTATGGCATAGGATTTGGATGGAGAGTCAAAGAAATCTGTACAAAAATAACGCCTCCGCAAGAAATAAAGAGAATATCAATTCAATTTAGAGCAAATAGTAAAATATCAGATCTTGGTGAATTGTCAAGTGTTAGATATACATTAAATAATGATATACCAAAATTAATGTATTTTATTGACAATGAAGAATTTCCCGATGGTCAATATGTATATCAAATAATAGAAAATATACAACCAAAAAGTAAATTATCGATTTATATGTGTTGTGGGATGTCGGAATCGGCATATTTAGGCATTAGCGGCCTAACAATTATTTATTTAACATCTTAATGGCAGTTTTATAAGCCACAAATTCACCCTTAATTTTTAAATATTTTGCATTACGATTGGAAATATAGATGCAACGTCTTCCATATTTTTCCGCAGTCTTCTTATATTTCTTATTATTTTTACCTCCACCATTCGGAGGCTCTCCACGTGGTGGTGATGGGAAGGCCTCTACTTGGTCTGCAATTTGAGGTAACCTCTCATCCACAACAGGCATCTCTATATCCCCAGGAGCAATAGTAGCCCCACGATAATATATTTTTCCCGTGGTCTTGCAAATCATACAGAATACAAACGCAAGAATAATTGTCATCATACTGTAATATTTTGATTGTGATACTATTAATTTTCTTCTATATTCACTATCTATAGATTGTAAAGCAATTATAATAGAACCAGTTTGACATATTTGTGTCTCATCAATCGGCAAAAGACCAGCCCTGCTTAACCAGGTAAGTGCGTCTATTTGATCAAAATTTAATGAATTAAAAGGGTCTTGATCTAAAGGTAAAGGGGTTGGAGGGGTTTCTGTCATATTCAAACTATAAAGAAATATTCCCGTGTTTTCATCTACAAAAAAATAGGGATATTTTTTAGTTGAAATTGAAACAGTACAAGTAATGTTTCCACTCGAAAGATCCTTAAGTAGTTTTTCTAAAGAATCTATTGCTTTTTTCAATTTCCAGGGCGTGGGACCTAGAGTATTTATATCTGGAGCAACTATACCAGAATATCGATTCTGGTTATCTGCTTCATCGTTGCCAGGAACATTATAACCAAGTGAAATATTACTCTTACTCAAAAACTTCTGTACCATATCAAAATCGCTGCTATTTAATAATCCTGTACTTTTTATCGAATTAACTAGTTGTTCTACCGACGCAGTATCCGAAGTAAAATTTTGGGCGTTTACTAAAAATTGTAATCCCAATAAAGCATATACAAAACCTCTAAGCCAGCCATTACCCTTCTCTTTTAAATTATGTGGTCTACCTATATATTCTCGTCTACTACAGCTTGGTGCTGTTGCTGGACGCCGGCGTCGTACATCCACTGTGTCGCGCATCGGATACATTGGTGCCATTGGTGCCATTGGTGCCATTTTTTTGAATGATGACATTATACTTTATCTAAACATATTCTATATTTTATTTTATCCAGAGCACATTACACATCCTTCTGGATTATCACGACGACAAGCCTGTACTTCTTCTTCGCTAAATTTTGTAGCTTCAAGGGTAAATGCGGTTATCTTAGCTTTATTCCGTGATCGTAAATAATACATTCCGGTTTTTAGACCTTTCTTCCAGCCATAGAAATGAACATTTGTCATCTTTGTAAAATCGGGATCTTCCAAATGAATATTTAGACTCTGTGATTGACATACATATGGCGCTCTATCTGCTGACTGATCTATTATTATTTTCTGTTTAATTTCCCACACTGTCTTATAAAGTGATCGAATGCTCTCGGGTATTTCAGAAATATGCTGCACACTACCATTTCCTCCTAGAATTTTATCTTTCATTTGAATATCCCATAAACCCAACTTGAGTAAATCATCTATAAGATGTTTATTAATAATGGTAAATTCACCAGCTAATGTCTGACGCTGATATATATTACTTGTAAAGGCTTCAAATGATTCATTAAAACCGAGAATCTGACTTGTTGTAGCAGTTGGCATAGGCGCCAACAATGTACTATTGCGCAATCCATACATCTTTATTTCTTCTTTTAATGCATTCCAATCAAGAAATCCATTTACTGTTTCGGGTTCTGTTATTCCCCACATATCATATTGTAATTTTCCTTCCGATGCAGGCGATCCTACAAAACTACTATATGTTCCACTCAAAGAACTAGTGCCGAGATACTCCTCCTCTGGAATCATATTCAAATATTTTATTATATATTCTTTGCGCTCTTGAATTGTTTCGGGATTATCTAATTCAATTCTCATTTCACTGCGTTTCTTAGATATGGCTACTGATGCAGTTAGAGCAGCGTGATATATTGTAGCAAATATTTTTTTATTTAGATCTATTGCATCTATGCTTTCAAAAGGATATCCCATGAGCACAAAGACATTTGCAAGTCCCTGTATACCAATTCCGATTGGACGATGACGTAAATTACTAGTGCGAGTTTCTGGAGTGGGATAAAACGTCTTATCAATTACTTTATTCAAATTACGAGTAATAACTTGCGTTACACGATGCAACTCAGCGAAATTGAAAGTCTTATCTTTTACAAATGTCGGCAATCCAATACTAGCTAGATTGCATACTGCAGTTTCCTCTCTATTTGACATTAATGTTATTTCTGTGCAATTTCCAGCGATAACTCCATTAAATATTCCTGTATGCTTCAATGGCTCATTAAAACAATATGTATCATCATATTCATTATTATCTTCTACATTTTTAATTTTTATAGTAGTATCATTTGTCTTAGACGAATTTATATTCGTAGACTTCGTAGACAATCCGATACTCTTTAGATGATTTAGTCCTATATCATCAATGGATATATAGTAAAAATCTCCTTCATTCTTGATTTCCCCACAATTTACACCAAGTGTTTGAAGCATATAGTATATATTTCTTATAAATTCAAAATTAATTGAAGTAAATTCAATGCTCTTATTTTCACGGAAATATCCTTCTAGCCATCTTAATTTAGTATTGATTTCGGCATTCAATGGTACTATAAATTTATTTTCTACACCTAGGTCTGTTGCTGTTCCATTCGCTATTGTAGGTAGATTAAATTTGATAATTTTCATACCACTTACAAGATCTTTGGCTTCTATAATTAAATTATTTTCAATATGAAACTTATGATATGGTGTACATCTCAGTGACAATCCATTTGAAAATTCAACAGTAAGTAATTTTTGCATTTCTCCAGTTTTTACTACAGTGACTTTACTAAATTGAATACCATTCCATACATTTGCAATACCATTATTTGTTTCAGCAACCTCTTTAATATTCTTGTAACCTCCATCGGTCATTATCATAGTTTCAGAAGCAACACACAAATTACTCGATTTAATAGTTCCAAGATTTTTCTGATTACTTTTTATATTAACAGCATCTTTATAAAGCATATATGGTGTACCTGTTTCAATTTGTGATCTCATAATCGAATAGAAAAGCGTCTGCGCCTTAACCTTTTTACGATATTTTCCTTCAGATTCATATTTCTCATAAAGTTTCTCAAATTCTTCTCCATACGATGAAGTCAAACCAGGACATTCATCCGGACACATTAAAGACCAATCAGCATTGGCATCTATGCGTTTCATAAAAAGATCAGGAACCCACATTGCTGTAAATAAATCATGACAACGTTCTTCGTGATTTCCACTGTTTTTACGCAAATCGAGAAAACTCTCAATATCCGCATGCCACGGTTCAATATAAACAGCAATACTGCCGTTTCGCTTTCCAGAATTATGAACAATCCCCATATCTGTCAAATAATTATGATTATCCTTCATATTAAAATCATATACATCTCCTTGAAATACTTCATATTCTATTTTTTGAATGCGACTCCATAAAATATTATTATATCTAAAGAAACAGAAATGGTTTGATGGCGATGGTTTAAAATTATCACCGAAAACTGCTTTTAGAATAGAGTGTTTTGGAACGCGTAATACATAAGAGTCAAAATTTGATTTTATATATCCAGAAGATAGCACTCCTATTCTTAGAAGTAAATAACGAATTGCATAAATTAGTTCTTTTGATGTATTATATAAATAAATATCGTTACCTTCCTCTTTATCTGTTTCAAAGATACCTTTTAATAAAGAATATGTTTTTTCAAAAGGAAGATTAAGATATTTCGCAAGCGGTCTTTTATATTTTTTATCATCATAAATATCATCATATGTAATATTAAGAATTTCTCTATTCTGTATCCACCGAATTTGATACGTTGACTCATTTTTATTTGTCCAGAAATGAATACCTTTCTGTGTTAAAAATTCGCAAACAAATCCGAATATTTCATTTTTCTTATGTCCAATAGTAATTGCAAATTCTATACTATTACAATTTTTACGTTTAATCGCATGACCATCATCGCTGAGTAATATACCATAAAATCTAAAGAATTCTACAGATTCATTATAATCAATAATTTCTCTTGGAATAGAATATCCTATAAAATCTGTTTCTATTAATTCACCTGCTGATTTATATTCAGGAAAAGACAATTTTGCATCAAGTTTATCAAATATTTCAGAATATTTAGTCCTCGTATCTTCGCCAGAAATTACATAAATTTGATGTTCTTTTGTAACATATACCGGTTCGATTGCATTTTTTGGTTTAATTTTAATAATTTCTTTATTGATATTATTTTTACAAATTTGTAATACAGGTTTTAGTGAACCATCAATTGTTATAAGTTCATCTCCAATTACTATATCTTGCATTTGCTTTGGTCCGTTTTTTCCATATACAATTGTATTACCTCGAAAACATTGATTTACGTGTCGTCCGGTTGCATTATATACACGTAACATTGGTACAATACCGGTACTTTGCCCATTTGTACCGCGAATATAACTACCTGTTGCGCGAATATCGTGAATATGCATACCAATACCTCCAGCATACTTACTAATTTGCGCACAGTCACCAAGAGTCTTATACATCCCCGTAATAGAATCCTCCATTGCAATCAAATAACAACTCGACAATTGTGGTCTAGGAGTACCTGCATTAAACAAAGTAGGTGTTGCGTGAGTAAAATACCGTGTGCTCATTAATTCATATGTTTCAAGAGCTTCTTTTAAATCCCATCCGTGAATTCCTAAAGCCACACGCAATATCATATGCTGTGGTCTTTCGACAATCTTACCATTAATTTTCAATAAATAAGATCTTTCAAGTGTTTTAAAACCGAAATAATCATAGTTATAATCACGATCATAATTTATTATGGTATTCAGTTTTTCCTTATGTTTCTGAACAATTAAATAGAGCTCTTCGGAGATTAATGGATTATGTTTATTATGGATATCTGTTGCATTATAAAGTAGATTTACTGTTTCACTGAATGATGGTGAAGTTTTCTTATGATGATTACTTATAGCAATTCTTGCAGCAACAATTCCATAATCAGGATGTTTAGTAATTAATTGCGCACATAACCGCGCGGCTTCATCATCAAGTGTACTTGTTTTAACACCATCGTGAATTCGAGAACATACTTTTTGAGCTATTTCAATACCACTTACATTTAATCCCTTGCATAAAGAATCAATTCTTTTTTGCACTTTATACAAAGATACATCTTCATAAGTATTATCGCGCTTTAAGACGCGCATGCTTATAAGTTAAAAATAATGTAATTCTTAAATTCATTTTTTTATATATCGTTAGTTGGTATATTTGGACATACACCAGTCCACGGAATACCACATTCTCTAGCATATTGGCATCTTAATGAATTTGGATTATCAGGGAAATTTGTTTCATCCATTTGAGCTAATAAATTTGGATATACTACATCACAATTTAAAGTACCTGCATTTACAGCAATACTACCATCTGTTGATACTACAGCATTAACTCCATTTTTACCATTTTGACCAGCAAAATTTTTATATAAATATGTCTTTGCAGGTAATGTTTTAGGACTACTAATTGCCGTATTTTGTACATTATATAGACCATTATATAATTGACGAGTTGTAGCATCTTTAATCTTCTGTCCATAAACATTAGTTTGATCAGTAATACCATAGGTATTTGCCCCATTTTTAGTGGAATTTAAATCATATACATTCGTATCCGGTACACACTGATATTGCATTAAATACATATTTTTATTTGTAACTAATGACGAATCATTTAATATACTATCTGGTGTTTTCTGTAATTTCCAGAAATCCGGGCATATATCACCATCATATGTATTTGTATTAGTTACAGATGGTTTAAATGTAGTAATTTGTATTACCAATAGCAATACTATAAATAATATTCCACCTATTAATGTTGCTGTAAAAGGCATTAAATAACCGGATAATATAACTTTACCTTGATCGCTAAATATTGCAATTAATAATAATAATAATGCAAAAGTGCCATATACACAGCATAATATTATAGAAGTTTTAAACCAGGCAGCACGTTGACTTATAAATTTTTTAGCATCAGTATCAGTCATTTGAATAGTTGGATACGATGCTTTAACATTCGCTATTTGATCATCCATACTAGTCATCTTATCTTCTATATTCACATAAAAGATTTTATTTCAAGAGTCTTTGTACCTTTTGTGCTTAATAGGGAAGGAATTTCGAGTGGCATCGGTAATGTACTAGCATCTCGTTTATAGGTTTCATATTGATATAAATTACTTAAAATTTCTGGAACAGCTGCATCAAGAACTCGCTTGTTTAATTCGCGAGTTTGGCCGATACAATCTATATCTAAGTTTTTACCATATTGCAAATATATTGAACGCATAATAATTTTTAATTCTTGATCACTTTGTCTACCAATAATATATCTATTATTTGATTGAGTATATACTTTATAGCGTATGCCTTCTTGCAAAGCATTAATATTTGTTGCAGAAAAGAATAATTCTGTTAATTGATTTGATGTAAATTGCCCTTGTATAGCCTCTTTTGAATAATATCTATTATCGACAGGAGCCGTTTTATAACTTTCTATATTAAGTTTCGGAGAAGATGTTATTATATCTACTCGACCATTTAATTGACTAGAATTAGTTAATAAACCTGCATAATTTGTATCAAGTGTTGCAAAGTTTTGTGATAAATGACTCATTAGACCTGTTTCTATATTTAATCTGGATATAAAATTTTCATAAATTAACTATAGAAAGAATATGTCTTCATTTTTAAAAATCAATCATATTACTATTATTAAAAATAATGTTACTGAAATAAATAAAACTCTTTCCCATCATTTAGAAGCTTTATGTAGTAATATAGCATCTATTATATCTGCATTAGGAACACTACATAATAATAATGTTAATGATATGATTATTAAAGAAGCTAAAAAATATATAAAAACAGTATGCAAAATAAGAACACAAAAAGGAGGTACATCTATGCCTTCTGATTATTACGGTTATGAAAATAATATATATAGTTCTGCAAATGAAAATACTGGTACTATAACCGGTAATATAGATTTTAATAATGGTATACAGCGGCCTCAATTAGGCCCACAAGAAGGTGGAGCTAAAAATATATATGATCTTTCTATGAAGAGAAAAGTTAAATATATATTAAATGTTAATAATATTAATATTTCGAAAGATACATTTGATGATTTAATGAATATTATAAATGATAATTTATATTGTCTTCTTAAAGATTTACACAAACTGCAACCTGTCTCAATAGATAAATTAGAAAAACTAATGAGAAAAAAACAATATGCAGTATTTAATTAGAGAGTACTTAAAAATTTGATTTCTTTTTATATAATAGTTCATTACACTATGAACGGATTCGTTTTCACTATTGACGGATCTATTGGAGCTGGCAAAAGTACAGTTCTTGAATATCTTCATAAAAATTATAACATATCAATAGATCTTGAACCCGTCGATAAATGGGTTCCTTTTTTAAAAAGAATGTATGATGAAAAGAAAGGTACTTTCGAGTTTCAAATTCGTGTTTGGCTGGATAGATGTTGGATTCAGCCTAAACGTCACGTAAATATTATAATAGAACGCTCACCTTTTTTTCAGAAAAAAGTATTTATTGAAGCTTCTATTATGGATAAGAAAATTACAGAAAGTGAGCGAAATATATTAAATGAAATGTACGATAAGACTATGCAATTATGGTGTCCACGGGGATATATATATTTACGCTCTAATCCAATAAAATGTGCAGAACGTATTAAGATACGTGGCAGAAATTGCGAATCTAATATTTCTATTGAATATTTGCAGAAACTTCACGATTTACACGAAAAAGCATATATGATTGCATCTGCACAATGTATGCCTATAATATGCATTGATATTGAAGATAAATCAATTGAAAAAGTTAGTGAAGAAGTCTTCGTTGCTTTACAAATTCTAGGAATTAGAATTAAGAAAAAATAAATATTATGTACTTTACCTATTATATCGAAGATAAAAAATGAAAATAGTAAAAATATTTTTGTTATTCTATTCTAACTAACGCATAATGGACAAGAAATATAAAAAACATAAGTTACGTGATCATATTTATGAAATTCCAGGTACATATATAGGTTCTATTGAACATACAACCCTTGATACATTTATATATGATCAAGAAACTAAAAAATTTGCAATTAAAACTATTACATATGTACCAGGACTCTATAAAATTTACGATGAAATTGTTGTAAATGCACTAGATCAAATTACACGTCTTAAACAAGATAAAGAAACTGAAAATATCCGTCACGTAAAAAATATAAAATTTACTATTGATAAAGAAAATGGTATAATTGAAATAGAAAACGATGGCGATGGTATAGATATAGATGTTCTCTCAGATGGAATATATATTCCACAAATGATATTTGGCGAATTATTGACATCAACTAATTATACAGAAAAAGATGTTGAAAAACTGGTTGGAGGTGTAAATGGGTATGGTTCAAAATTGACAAATATCTTTAGTCTTGAATTTACAATTGAAACAGTCGATCATCGACGAAAGAAAATATATAAACAGACTTGGAGAGATAATATGAAAATTGCAGAAAAAGCAGAAATTAAATCCTATGCAAAAATACCATATACAAAAATTAGATTCATACCAGATTATAAACGTTTCGGACTTGATGGGATGACTGATGATATATACGACTTATTCTATAAGCGTGCACTTGATGCCTGTGCTACAAGTGATCCATCTGTATCTGTTTATTTCAATGGTGCAAAACTAGAAGTAAAAAGTTTTGAAAAATATGCAGATTTATATCTTGGTGATAAGAAAGAAACATCGCGGGTATATGAAGCTTGCGGCGAAAGATGGGAAATTATTGCCGCACCGAGTCCTTATCAGAGATTTGAACAGGTATCATTTGTTAATGGGATTAATACTGTAAGAGGCGGTAAACATGTTGATTATATTAAAAATCAAATTGCAAAATCACTCGTCGAAATGGCAGAATCTAAGAAGAAGACAGTAAAACAACAGCATATTATCGATAATTTATTTATATTTGTAAAATGCCTAATTGTTAATCCAGCATTTGATACACAAACAAAAGAAGCTCTCACAACTCCTATGAGTAAATTCGGTTCTAAATGTGAGCTTGATAAAAAATTCTTTTTAGCGCTATATAAAAGCGGAATTATTGAGAAAGCTGCTAGTTTGACAGATTTTCATCAAGATAAGAAGGCAGCTAAAACAGATGGCAAAAAAACATCACGAATTAATGTAGAAAAGCTAGATGATGCGAATGATGCAGGTACAAAAAAAAGTAGCGAATGTACTCTTATATTGACAGAAGGAGATTCGGCAAAAGCATTGGCGATATCAGGTCTTTCCATAATAGGCCGAGGCAAATATGGCGTTTTCCCATTGCGTGGAAAAGTTATGAATGTAAAAGATGCGACTGCTGCTAAAATAGCTGAAAATAAAGAAATTACTGATATAAAGAAAATTCTAGGATTGCAAAATGGCAAAGAGTATAAAGATGTTTCAGAATTGAGATATGGACACGTTATGTTATTATGTGATCAGGATACAGATGGATCTCATATCAAAGGGTTAATATTCAATGTATTTCAAACACTATGGCCATCTTTATATAAAATGGAAGGATTCCTGGTGTCTATGTTAACACCTATTATGAAAGCAACACACGGCAGCAAACAAATTCTCAGTTTCTATAATATGAATGATGCAGATAAATGGATCGATGAAAAGAAAAAATCTTCAGGTGGCCTTAGCGGATGGTCTTTCAAATATTATAAGGGACTTGGTACATCGACGTCTGAAGAAGCAAAAGAATATTTTAAACAAATGAAAAAGACTCTATATAACTATACAGGCGAATTATCTGATGAAACAATGGATCTGGCTTTCAATAAGAAACGCCCAGATGATCGCAAGAAATGGCTTCATGAATATAATCCAGAAAACGTTCTTGATTATACTAAACCAAATATTACATACGAAGATTTCGTAAATAAAGACCTTATACATTACAGTAATCGCGATCTTGAAAGATCTATTAATCACGTATGCGATGGTTTGAAAGAATCTACTCGTAAAATATTATTTGCAGGTTTCAAGCGAAGGTTGTTTAGCAAAGAAATGAAAGTTGCACAATTTGGAGCATATACCGCGGAGGTATCTGCATATCATCATGGAGAAAATTCATTAATGGAAGCAGTAATAGGCATGGCTCAAAATTACGTAGGGTCAAATAATATTAATTTGTTTGTACCCAATGGCCAATTCGGTACACGTTTGAAAGGAGGCGATGATCATTCTGCACCACGTTATATTTTTACAAAATTGAGTGATTTGGCTCAAGTAATATTTAATGAAGCGGATTCTAATGTACTCGAATATAATTACGATGATGGTAAAGAAATTGAGCCGAAATATTATATTGGAGTAATACCAATGGTTCTTGTAAATGGTGCAATCGGGATTGGAACAGGATTTTCTACAAATCTACCTTGCTATAATCCCATAGATATAATTAATGTATGTCGAAATATTGCAAATACAATTACAGATGATATTCAAGAAATTGAACTAGAAAATAAAATAAATGAAATTGAAATAGATGACCTAATACCGTGGTTTAATAATTTCAAAGGCAAAATTCTCAAAAATGAAAAAGGATCATACGAGAGTCACGGTGTATATTCGTGGATTAAAGATGATGTTATAGAAATTACAGAATTACCAATAGGAACTTGGACAGATGATTATAAAGATTTCTTGATAAAATGTATAGTAAATAATAACCCCGTTCTAAAAGATTTTGAAAGTCATTACACTGATATATCTGTAAAATTTATACTAAAACTATATCCGGGTGTTCGCCAAGGTATTGAAAGTAATTTTGATACAGAATTCAAACTAGTTAGTACAAAGAATCTCAATATAAATAATATACACCTTTATAGTGAAAAAGGTGCAATTAAAAAATATGCAAATACTGGTGAGATTTTTAAAGATTTTGCAAAAGTGAGAATTATTAAATATCGTAAAAGAAAAGAAAATCAACTTGAACGTCTTCGGAAAGAATATATTATTGTATCTGCAAAGGTAAGATTTATTTGCGAATATATACAAGGAATTATAATTCTCATTGGAAAGAAAATTACAGAAGTTGAAAAGCAATTGAATGAATTGAATTATCCAAATATAGAAAATGAAAATGAAGAGCCAAATTATGATTATTTAACAGATATGCCTTTGAAAACATTAACAAATGAAAAGAAACTAGCACTCGAAAAGCAAGAACATTCTATTAAAATGAAAATTGAAGAATTAGAAGCAAAAACAATTAGCTCAATATGGCTAGACGAATTAAATAATATAGAAAATATTTGGAATAAATCTAAATCAAAATGCAGATAAAAGATTTCTTTATTTTTATAGTTGTATTTAGCATAAAAACATTTTAATCTTTTAGAAAACCAAGTTTTTTCATCTTAATGCAGTTAATAAGATCGGTATTCTGTTATTTTGTAGATCGTTCACTTCAGTAAACTGATAATTATCCCAATATTCCCAAGTTTCCCAGGTTTCCCAAGTTTCATATGTAGCCCAGCTAATAACATCATCATCTTCTTGTTCTCTTAATGCAGCTAATAATATTGGTATTTTGTTATTTTGTAGATCGTTCACTTCAGTAAACTGATAATTATCCCAATATTCCCAAGTTTCCCAAGTTTCCCAAGTTTCATATGTAGCCCAGCTAATAACATCATCATCTTCTTGTTCTCTTAATGCAGCTAATAATATTGATATTTTGTTATCTGGTATATGCTGTTTAGGAAGTGTTTTGTATTCTTTTAATGCGGCTAATAATATTGGTATTTTGTTATCTGGTATATGCTGTTTAGGAAGTGTTTTGTATTCTTTTAATGCGGCTAATAATATTGGTATTTTGTTATCTGGTATATGCTGTTTAGGAAGTGTTTTGTATTCTTTTAATGCGGCTAATAATATTGGTATTTTGTTATCTGGTATATGCTGTTTAGGAAGTGTTTTGTCTTCTCTTAATGCGGCTAATAATATTGGTATTTTGTTATCTGGTATATACTGTTTAGGAAGTGTTTTGTATTCTCTTAATGCGGCTAATAATATTGGTATTTTGTTATCTGGTATATGCTGTTTAGGAAGTGTTTTGTCTTCTCTTAATGCGGCTAATAATATTGATATTTTGTTATCTGGTATATGCTGTTTAGGAAGTGTTTTGTATTCTTTTAATGCGGCTAATAATATTGGTATTTTGTTATCTGGTATATGCCGCTTGGGAAGTGTTTTGTATTCTTTTAATGCGGCTAATAATATTGGTATTTTGTTATCTGGTATATGCCGCTTGGGAAGTGTTTTGTATTCTCTTAATGCGGCTAATA
>Ga0209189_1000097_pt1 | contig 73280 bp, 78 predicted proteins | sample C_130820_EF_Meta_FD_187308 | JGI IMG/M metagenome (GOLD analysis project Ga0209189, IMG submission 187308) | Freshwater microbial communities from Lake Croche, Canada to study carbon cycling - C_130820_EF_MetaG (SPAdes) (version 3) | ecosystem: Environmental > Aquatic > Freshwater > Lake...
CCTTGAGGACCACATCATCGCCGTGGCGCGGCGATGGAGCGATCCAGCCAAGGTGGCCACTTTGATTCACGAATGGATGCGGGTTGAAGTAAACGCTATCGCCAAACCCAAAAGTCTACTTGCTAGGTGACATTGGTATCATTTCCTACGAACACATCGTTCTTGTGAGCACTCTGCCGCATGAGGTTGCCTCTCTGGTTCCTGTTTATCGGGAACGCGGAAATGCGGAAAATCCTTTTGACGAACTCAAAAACCAGTGGGGTTGGGCTGGGTTATTTTGCTCCGAATTTTCGAGAGATTTATCCAACCAAAACTTGAAAACACCGGCATGCCAACTCCGGCAAGGGGGTGATGGCCGGCAGCCTCGTTTTTTTCAATTGCCGAATTTAGTTTAAATCGACAACAGCTGTTCGCTCGGAGATGACTCGTGTCATAGTTTTCAGAAGCGCTGCAAACCACCGAGGCTTGTCCTCCTTCTCACAGTTTTCTGTTTCACACTTGCTTTCAGCCTCCATTCCCTCCAGCTTTCGCGACATGCCAACACTAGCAATTGTTTTTGGAATCATTCTCGACGCTATGGGATTTGGATCCTATGTGGCCACTGGTTCGCACAGCGTCACTGCGCTCATTCCCGCAGTCTTTGGAACCATCATTTTTCTGTGCGGTCTGCTCTCGGTCTTTATTCCTAAAATTCGGATGCACCTCATGCATGTGGCGGCATTGATGGGTTTGCTCGGAACTCTGGGCGGCCTAGGCATGGGTCTTCCAAAGCTGGGCTCGCTGATCGCTGGCACAGCCGAGCGTCCGCTCGCAGCAGGAATGCAAATAGCGATGGGCGTTGTCTGCCTCGTATTTCTCGTGCTCTGTGTGAAGTCGTTCATCGACGCACGACGCGCCCGCAAGTCTGAATAAGGCTTAATCGACCAACAAGGCCGCGCCGAATACGCCTGCGCTGTCTCCCAGAATGGGAGGCAGGATGCGAGTGCGAAGTTCCTTGTTGAAGATGTGCGCCAGCACGCTCTCCCTCGTCTTTTCTTCGTAGAGTAGCGCGATGTTACCGACGCCGCCTCCGATCACAATGGCGTCGGGATCGAGAATATTGATGACTGCCGCGATGGACTCGGCAAACTTCTCGCGAAGCCGCTCCAACGTTTCAATGGCAAGTTTTTCACCAGCCTTGGCACGAAGGGAAATTTCGGGAAGGCGAATGGTATCCCCGCCCTGTTCGCGGTAGAACCGTTCCAGAGATGGACCGGCTATGACGCCTTCGATGCAGCCGGATCGACCGCAGTAGCAAGGGTGGGATTCTCCTCGAAGTGGATTGTGGCCCCACTCTCCGGCAATTCCGTGCAAGCCGGGGAGTATGCGACCGTTGACAACAACCCCGCCACCGACACCCGTTCCAAGAATGACTCCGAATACAACGCCGGAGCCGGCAGCAGCTCCAACAAGGGCTTCCGCGAGGGCAAAGCAGTTGGCGTCATTTGCCATCAAAATCCTGCTGCCGGTCAAGCGTTCCAAATCCTGCAGGATCGGCCGATCGTTCAAGCACGTCGTATTTGAGTTTTTCAGCCTGCCGGTGGATGGCTCCATCGCACCGGGTGTGCCGATTCCTATCATGGGTGGTCGAGTGAGACCTGAAGCAGACTCCAGATCTGAGATCACTCCCTCTATTTGTGAAAGAATGTGCTCGTAGCCTTGGGATGAGCCGGTCTCGCGACGCAGGCGGAAAAGGGCTTCCCCCGGACGGGAAGAGTCCATGATGACCCCTTCGATTTTTGTTCCACCTAGATCAATGCCCCACTTGTTCAGCGGAGGAATCATGCAGAGACGCGCATTGGCATGATGACGTAGAGGAATGGCGTCTGGATTTTGAGAACACCGGGGCTCATTTCATCAATCAGCTCAAGATAGACCTCATCATTTGGGAGGTTGCGAAGCGGGTCCATGAGAAACTCAGGATTGAATGCGATGGCAATGTCACGCCCGCGATAGTTGACGGACATGGACTCCTTGGCTTCGCCGACTTCTGGAGTGGTCGCAGTGATATCGAGATTATTTTTTGTGAAGGACAGGCGGAGCGAACTGGTCTTGTCGCTGCTGAGCAAGGCGACGCGGCGAACGCAATTCAACAGAGCCTCACGCTCGAGTGGAATGCGCTCTTTGGCCTCGCCGGGAATAACTTGACGATAGTTCGGATAATTGCCTTCCACCAGCTTTGATACCAGTTGGGAACCGTTCAGCTGGAAAGAGACCAAATTGTTAGAACTAGAAACGATAACTTCGCCTTCCTCTCCAAGCAGGCGCTGTAGCTCAGTCACCGCCTTCGTTGGAAGTATGAAATCGCGTTCATTGCTCTTCGGAAACTCCAATTCGCTTTCGAACAGCGCTAGTCGCCGACCATCGGTAGCGACGAGGGTGAGCTTATTTTCCGTGAGAGAAAAAAGAATGCCATTGAGGACATATCGCGCTTCGTCACTGGAGATCGCGTAGGAAGTCTTGCGCAAGCCGTCTTTGAGTTCGGCTTGTTTCATTGTGAGCGAACTGGCCTCTTCAAAGTGCGGGAAGGCCGGATATTCCTCCTTGGGCAGACCGTAGATTTTGAAAAAACTTGAACCACAGCGAATGGAGGCCGCGTTTTTTGCATCCACTTCGATGATGATTTCGGAGTTCATCAATTCGCGGATGATGGAGACAAGCTTTCTGGCCGGTATCGTGATAGCGCCCGTTTTTTCAACCCTAGCCTCAACACGGCAGCGAATGCCCACATTGAGGTCGGTGGTAGTGAGAGTCAGGCCGGTTTCATCGGCCTCAAGGAGCGCATTGGTGAGAATCGGGAGCGTCGGGCGTGTGCTGACGACGTTCTGGATGCGTTGCAATCCTTCGAGCAGGGCTTCTTTGGTGACTGCGATTTTCATTTGATTTCGTGGATGTTTAGAGAGAGGGAAAGCCTATGTCAACGAGGGAGAGAAAGACTAGTCACCAGCCTTGCGCGCGATGTCTTTCAACATGGGGCCAAACTCTGCATTCCAGATTCCAAAAAGAGGCCTCGCATTGTCAAAGCCCGCCTCACCCGCATCGCTGACGGAAAAAACTTTAGGCTCAAGGCGAATATTGTCGGTTCTCGGAATCGACACCATGGCGAGACGAACCCGGATGGTTTGCGGGTTGCCATAATTTCCCCACATCACATTTCCAAAGCCGCCGGAGGGTTTGTCAAACGAGATGGAATCGGGGTAGTCGACCCCCGAGAGCGTGTAACCCCGCGATGCAAAAACATTCCTGGCAGCCGCCGTGACGGCATCCACATTTGTATCGTGGACTGTCACCGCGCCAATTTCACCGGAGCTGGATATGGGAGACGAGAGGCAGCCAACAAGACACCATGAGAAAATGAAAGCCGCGGCGAGGGTGAAAAATTGTTTCATCCTGCTTCGCTATCAAAGACGGCTCACTTGGGCAAGCCGACTGAAAAAAACAAAGTCCACCTTAGCGTCATCTTCAGAGACCTCGTTCGGCCAAGGCAGGAAAGCATCGGGAATGTAAAAGCCCTCGAGTCGGGATTTCAGGAATTCCTTCATGCTTCCTACGCTGGCCCCGCCAGCAACAAACGCGACAGGACGGGCACCGAATTCCTCATCCCTCACTCCGACCACAACCACGCGCCGAACCTGTGGGAAAGATACCAGCAGACCCTCAATGACCTCGGGGCAAATATTCTCACCACCAGAAATAAACATGCGATTCCGACGCCCTTTGACGACGAGATTTCCGGCGGCATCAAAACTTCCGGCATCACCCGTGGAGAACCAACCATCGCCCGTCAGCGCCTCACGCAGTTCCCCTCCCGAAAAGATAGCTCGGGGCAAAATCGCGCCGCGCACTTGAATTTCTCCATCAGGCGAAATCCGCACCTCTCGGCCGAGAAGCGGCTTGCCTGCGTGAATGACGCCGGGCGCAGATTCCAGACGCGCGCTGGTGGCGATCTGAGAAGCTGTCTCTGTCATTCCATAAGTGATGTGAAGCGGGACACCGGCCTTGATGGCATCAGAGACGAATCCTTGATCAACAGGCCCGCCACCGAGGAGAACAGCTTGCAGATGGGAAAACGAAGTGCCCTCTGCGAGGAGTCGGCGCAACTGCACTCCCACGACTGAGAGATGTGTGAGGACAGGATCTTCTATTTGTTTTTTGAGAGACGAATTTTTATCGGGAAAGACAACCGTGGCGCCCGCAAGCAGGCAGCGGATGAGGATAGAAAATCCACTCACATGGTTCAACGGAAGCGAGAGCAACCAAGCGCAACCGGGTTGAAGCGGCATCATCTCCGCCGCGCCCAGGGCATTTGCAATATGGGATTCCAAATCATGCCATACAGGGCGGGGCTTCCCTGTTGAGCCTGATGTGAACAGAAGCGTCCCGGCAGAGCCCCCCCTGATCGGGAAGGACTGTGGCGCCAAACGCAAAAAACCATCCGCTTTCCAAAAACCATCCGCACCGATCCCCTCCGCGCGCCTCAGCGCCTCAGCCTCCGGGAGACGGGGACTCAGAGGCGCCAGCAAGCAATCCCGCGCGAGCAATGCCAGCAAGAGCGTGGCATGGGAGAAACTAGGTGCGGCCCAAGTGGCAAACGGCCTTGCGATATCGAAAGAAAAGCCAGCCAACCGCGAGTTCAAAAAGCTCTCCAACTCGGAATATCGAACGGAGTGCCCGCTGGAGCGGTCGAGCAAGGCCAGGGAATCACCAAAGTCCGCTGCTTTAGAGAAGATGGAGCTTTGAAATATCGACATCAGGCAGCAGGGAATCCCCGTGAAAAATAAAATCGCCCAAATCAAGACGCTCGCAAAGGACATCTGCCTCAAGGCGCGAGTAAGTATCCAAACCCGCAGCCGCTGAACGAGGCAACGTCAAAGCGAACCTCGCCAAGGCATAAATACCAACCCCTGACTCGTAGCAGGCACTCACGACCGAAGCCATGCCAAGCGCCGCGCCTGCTTCCGCAAAATCCCGGCACACCTTGAAGCCACCCATGAGTGTTGGTTTGAGAACCAGAGCTGATGCGCCCTTAAAAGCTGGCAATTGCGAGGGGCCGATCTCCCTCAGCGTCTCGTCCAATGCGATTCCGACAGAGCAGCTTTTTATCAAGTCCGGCAGTTTAGAGGAATCACGCAGGGGTTCTTCAATGTAGTCCACCGGATACTCCTTGAGCGTCTCTGCCACACGCAGAGTGGCATCGAACTCCCAAGCCCGATTTGGATCGATTCGAAAACGGCACTGTCCATTGGCTAGCGCCGAAATGCTGCGCAACAACGACGGCAAATCATCCGAAGAAATTCCAGCGACCTTGATTTTAAAACACCGGCATCCCTTCTCAACGGCAGAACCCGCACGCTCCAGCATTTCCTGAAAAGATCCGTCAAGCAGAGCATTTAGGAAAAGGTGATCGAGCCTTGAGCTCCGTGTCTCATATTTCTGCAGTGCGAACCTCGCCGCTTCGATGGCGCACACGAGTGACGAAGGCGCCTGTGCCTCACTCTTCCCAGAGCGTATCGCGGCAATCACGTCGTCCAAAGTCTCGGCGCTCCAACCCGGCAGCGGAGCTGCATCCCCCCACCCCACGGCGCCGACGGAGTTTTCGAGGCGTATAAGAATTCCATCCCTGATTCCCCCGCCAGCCACAGGGAGGGAATATCGGAAAAATCCCATCCCCTTCCGCCAATCCGCTTCATTACCAGTGCGGGGAATCATTTTCGTGTTAGAAGAAACATGGAAATAATTGCCGCCATCGAGAGGCTGGCATTAGCGGTCAGAGGAAAAAGACGGTTAATTTCCCTCATATTACGAACGCGAAAAACAGCCGATCCCACAGCAATGCCGTGTAAAACAGCTGGAACAAAACAAACCATCGCCATCCACCATTCAAGGAGCCCGTCACGCCAAAGCCAAAGCGGCACAAGACAAGGAGCGACAAGGCAGAGTATAATCTCCCAGCGGGCAAAATCCGCACCGAAGCGCACAGCGAGGGTTTTTTTATTCGATAGAAGATCGGACTCCCGGTCACGGAGGTTGTTCAGCGCGATCAAAACGACCGAGTAAAATCCAGGCACAGCTCCAAGAATCAGCGATGTCATGGGAAACTCCCTCGCCTCGACAAAGTAAGTGCCGGAAGTCGCCACCAAGCCAAAAAACACAAAAGTGAAAACATCCCCCAGTCCCACATAGGCAAGTGGAAATGGCCCTGCGCTGTAAAGGATGCCGCAGAGAATCGAGACCATGCCAATGACCGCCACAGGCCACCCTGCCCGCGCGATGAGCCACAATCCCGCAAGAGAGGCCACAGCAAAACAAAATGACATTCCCAAAAAAACGGTCCGGGGCTTCAAAAGCCCGGCGGATGTGACTCGCACAGGCCCGAGGCGATCCGCGCGGTCAGAGCCTTTTTTCGCATCCCAATAATCGTTGGCCAGATTCGTTCCGATCTGGATGAAAACCGCGCCGAGAAAAGCCAGAAAGGCAGCGATCCCGTCGCCCAATCCGCGGGAATAGGCGAGAGCAGTCCCAAGCAGGACGGGCGATATTGAGGCAAAAAGCGTCTTCGGGCGGCTTGCAATCACCCATGCCATGAGGGGACTCGGCAAGGACGCACTCACGGACGCTTGGGAAATTTTCCGAAGTCCGGCTGGCGTTTTTCAACGAAGGCATTCCTTCCCTCCTGACCCTCCTCGGTCATGTAATAAAGAAGTGTGGCATTACCGGCGAGCTCCTGCAGACCAGCCTGGCCATCGCAGTCGGCATTCAACGCCGCCTTGAGACAACGGATCGCAAGCGGCGACTTGTCGAGAATCTCGCGGCACCATTTCACGGTCTCGATTTCGAGTTCATCATAAGGCACGACCATATTCACGAGGCCCATCTCAAGAGCCTGTTTCGCATCATAGGTGCGGCACAGAAACCAAATCTCACGGGCCTTTTTCTGGCCTACGATCCGCGCCAGATAGCTCGCGCCGAACCCGCCATCGAAGGAGCCCACGCGCGGCCCGGTCTGGCCGAACTTCGCATTTTCAGCAGCAATGGTCAGGTCACACAGGACATGAAGCACATGACCTCCACCGACCGCCCAGCCCGCCACCATGGCGATAACAGGCTTGGGACAAGTGCGAATCTCGCGCTGAAAATCGAGCACGTTCAAACGCTCGACGCCACCAGCATCGGAATACCCGGCGTCACCACGAATTTTTTGGTCTCCCCCGGAACAGAATGCCAACTCGCCCTCGCCAGTTAAAATGACCACGCCGATCGAGGCATCATCCCGCGCGTCCTGGAGTGCCTTGCGCATTTCATCCACCGTGAGCGGTCGAAAGGCATTCCGGCGCTCGGGGCGATTGATCGTGATCTTGGCAATGCCCTCCGCTTTTTCGTAGCGGATATCCTCAAATTGCAACGCGGCCTTCCAATCCAATGCTGATTTCATGGGCAAAACGCTATCTGGATGCCTGACCTCGGCCAATGAAATCCTCTTGCGGCTACTCCAGCCGAACACGCGGATCGACCATAGCGTAGAGGAGGTCCGAGACCAGATTGCCGACCAACACAAGCGCCGCCACGATGAAATTCAACGCGACAAGAGTGGGATAATCCCTTTCCAGCACGGCTTCGTATCCCAAGCGACCCATGCCAGGGTAGGCAAAGATGGTTTCCACAATCACCGAACCGCCAATGAGCGCGGGGAGAAGTCCACCGATGCCGGTGATGAGTGGTCGAATCGAGTTTCTGAGTGCGTGTTTGTAAAAAATCGTATCCTCGTCGAGTCCCTTGGCTCGGGCGGTGCGCACGTATCCTTCGCGCAAGGTTTCGAGCATGCTGGCCCGTATGTAGCGTGACTGCACGGCTATGCCCCCAAGTGCGAGAATCGTAGCCGGCAGAGCAATGTGCCACACGCGGTCAAGCCACAGCGAAGCGACATTGGGGAATGCGATGCCGTAGGATTGTGTTCCGAGCACAGGAACTGCGGCATATTTCACCAACCCTATCATGGCCAGATTTGCGATCCAGAAGGTCGGAACGGCTATGAAAATAAACACCGCGAAGGAGGTGAGATTATCAGCAGGCCTACCGGCATAGCGGGCGCAGAAGACACCGATGAGAAGTCCGAATGTGAGCGATAGAGTGATGGCGGCCACATTCAAAAGAACCGTTGCAGGAAGACGCTCGGCGATACGCGACAGCACAGGCCGGTCGTCCTTGATGCTGCGCAACTCCCCCGTGAAGAGGTCGCGCATATTCATCCAGTATTGCTCGTGGAGTGGCCGGTCGAGATGGAATTTCTTGCGGAACATTTCCTTCACCTGCGGCGTGATCTTGGGATTCAGCTCGCCCCATGGATACGGGCTCCCGGGCGCCAGGGTCACCATGAAAAACGAAACAATGCTGATGCAAAAAAGCAGGAAGACACTGACAAGCGAACGGCGGATAAGAAAATTCAACATGACGTCGGTGACACCAGACTACGACGGCGCGGCGCGGTGTGTCAAAAGAGCGTCTTGAAGCAATGCGAAGTCGGGATTACAAGAACTCATGGCACGCAAACGCAAATCCCCTCCGCGCGCGGGTTGGATCCTCGGTCTGATAGCAGTCGGAATTCTTTTTTTCGCCGCAATCCATCTCCTAGGATCCAAAGACAGCAACTCCGCACGAACAACTCCACCACTGGATATCGCTTCCTACCTTGAGAATGCAAACAGTCTGAGGGGGAACACTTACAAGCTGCAAGGCACAGTCGCAGAGTCTCTGGCATGGTCCCCGGATTCCGGTCGACTGATTGCTGTGGAAGCGGAGGAAAAGATCATCCCCATCCTCGTCACGCCCGAATTCAATGCGATGAATATCCAGAAGGAGCAGCAGTTGGTGTTTATCTTGGAGGTCGACGAAAAAGGCATCCTTCGCACACGAAAGGTCAGCAAATCATGAGACCGCTCCTCACATTTTTCCTCGCTGGTTCAGCAATCGGCTTCACGGCCTCCGCGCAGGATAAGGGTGCGGGCGACTCAAAAGCAGCCACTGGCGGAGCCCGCCCTCCGCAGATGAACCAAGGTTTTATGGGTCGCGACATTCCGGCATTTGATCCCGGAAGTGAGGTCATGAGCTACGATGGGAAGCTTTGGAACATTAATAACAACCGCGTGTTTCGGGCGCGCTTTGAGAAATACTTGAACGCCCCGGCCGCAACAGACCAAGCCGATGTGGCCTACAGGGAGACAATTGATCGCATGCTGGACCTGCTCGCACCTGGCAATGCGACCAAGCAAAACATCAACTCGGCTTTTGTGCTGCTGAAGAAGGCATCCGAATACAAGGACGACGCGAATCTTTGCCGCACGATGTCGGATGCGATTTATGCAGCGCAAACAAGTCTCGCGACGATCGAAAAACTCAAGCGTGAGAATGCGACCCTTGAGAAACAGCGCTCTTCGGCAGAGTGGAACAAGGAAATGGCGGCAAAAAACTCAACACTTGGGATCAGCACCAGTTCGAAGGACTCCGATGTAGCCAAGGAAAATCAAAAAATCGAGCGTGATGCCAGATTGGCAACGGCAAGTCGCGAACTCTCCGACGTGGGGCAAACGATCGAGAACAACAAGCTTCGCATTGCAGCCATCGAATTAACCGCCAAGGGCCACCTGCAGGCGCTCATCATGCAGTATTTTGCTACACGCCGGTTCGAGCATGTCATCATCGCGAATCGCTTCTACCGGGCCATCTACACAGATGGGGACAACTCGATCGCCATATACAAAAAAATGGTCGATTCCCTCCCGATCAACAAGGACGCTGGCCAGGCGAAGATCACCGGCGAACTCAATCCACAGGTTTCCGCTACTGAAGGCATGATGGACCATGATGCGGCCGTTGGAGCCGGCGCGGGAGGAAACGGGACGAACGTGAACATTTACAATGGCGCGCCAAGAGCCAGATCCGGCAGTTCCTTTTCAGCAAAAGGCGCCAAACTTGGGATCGAAAATTTCGGTATCGAGAGCCTCACGGGAGGAGCAGCCGGCGCTGCCCAGACCATCAGCAAATTGGTCAGCTCGCTCAGCCAAATCGACAGCCTCGCCAATGAAGCCATTCGCGACATCAACGAAGGGATCGATGCCTACAAGTTTCTCCTTGAACAAGGCGAATTGCAGAGCGCCACGGAGCGCCTGGCTGAAACCTTCGCACTCGGCGAATATATGCCCAGCGTCCGATTGTTGCCCAGAGAGGCGAAACGGCGCGCCTTGGAATACTCGCAAAAAACCAACGAGCTTCTGGCAGCACTTGAAGTCAATGACCTGACGCGGGCCGAAAAGCTGCTGAAAGAAATCGAAAGCATGGCCAAGGATTTCGACACCAGCAAACCGCTCGCAAAAATAGAGACCGCAAAAACAATCAGCTCCATGCATCTGGCCAAGGCCCGAAATGCAGCTGTCTCAGGGGACAAGACAGCCATGGAAAACGAACTCCGCGCGGCGGCTGAAATCTGGCCCCGCAACCCCGCCCTGGCCGAAGTGGGGAACACGATCTTCACACAGTCGGATGTCCAGCAGCAGGCGATGAACGATTTCGACCGCCTGCTCAGCCAGAAAAACCACCGCCAGATCTACAACGACAAACTTCGCTTCATCGCCGCAGCAGCGATTTATCCTGAGAAACAGCAGCAACTGAACGATGTCCTGCAGCGCATGGCCGCTGTGGAAGGAGCCATACTGAAGGCCACGGAAATCGCCGGACGCGGCGATCCCGCAGGAGCATGGGAAAGCGTGGAGGCCGCTCAGAAGGAATTCCCCGACGACACCGAGCTGAATCAACTCCGTGCTTCACTCACCACACAGGCCGCAGATTTTGTGCAGACGTTGGCCAAGGCCGAGTCGCTGGAAAAGCAGAGCCAGCCCGGCCCCTCGCTAGCGTGGTATCTGCAGGCACGGAAAAAATATCCCGCCAGCACATTTGCCCGCGCTGGAATAGATCGCCTGAGCGCACAGGTGCTGCCGGACGCAAAATGATCCCCAGGTTACCTCGCTCATAACGAAAGCTGAAGCAACCTGCCCAGGGAAACCAACCGGAAATCACAGTTTTTTATGGGCGTTTGTTTGTAAAAAAATCAGCAAAAGCCGCATCCTTCGAGTAATGAAAAAATGCAGGGTCTTTGAGAAGTTTAGTAAAAACTTTTGCCGAAACTCTTTCGCGTGCTTGCGAAAGGCGAGAAACAGCCACTGAGGTTTCGCTCATTCTCATAGCCGTGTAGGCGTCGCAAAGAAGCGATTGCAAATCACCACTAGAATTTTCGGATAACTTGGGCAGATCCTCATCGCCCAGCATCTGAAGCTGCAAGAGCGCAATGGCCGTGTCAGTAACAGTGGTATCCATTTCGACACTTTGGCGGAGTTGCGCCGATTTCAGAAGCACCAGTGCTTCATCGAGGCGATTCGAAAAACGATTCATAGCAGCCAACTCCAAATAAGGTCGCGCGCTCGTCGGATCGGCGGCCATTGATTCGCGCAGCAAAGTTTCGATACGCATCTTGGTATCACCGATTTTCGTGTAATTCTTATCGCTGAGTCGAAGTGCCTCGATCACAGCCTGGATCACAAGGGCATCAGAAACGGACTGACGCTCTTTAAGAGATTCTTGGGTATACTCTTCGGCGAGGTCTAAATTTTTGGAAAGCAATGCAGCATTCGCAGCTATGCTGGAAAGCGAGGCGACACGCGGAGCACTGCCTTGGAGGAGTTTTATTTTTTCCAAAGCCTCCTTGGCGCGCCCTTCTTGAAGGTCAAGCAGAACTCTATCAATCGCCTGTCCAATCTCCGGCGTAAGATTCATGCTTGTTTTTTCAATGCTGAGCTCTGTCTTTTCATGTGCAGCCCGAGCTCCGAGAAAATAAAAAAACAAACCAGAAATCGCCACTGCCACAATCCCGACTAAGAGAGCCATGCTTATCGGAACCTCGTTTTTTAATAGCCCGCGCTTGCGCCGTTGTGAATAGCGGGATGGAATGGAGTTAGCCGAATCCGAACTGGCGAAATTGGCCGCTTCATTTTCAGCAACGCTTGAAGACCGGGACTCCAGATTGGGGGATGATGGCATGAACCTCTTTTTTGAGGCAGAGCCATGATAAAACTTCTTTGTAACTTTCGAATCTTCTGAATCTTCCGAAAAATTCTCTGATTTTTTAGCATCCAAGTTTTGAAGCAAGATATTGCCAAGATATTTAGCAAGGTCATCAGAATCCTTCGGCTCAGCCTTCTGCTCTGATGGCGCCTGAGGAGCAACCCTGCGAGGTGGAATTAAACTGGTCTTAGCACTCTTTGGGTCGTTGTTCATTTGCGCAAGAAACTTTGCTCTCGGCTTTTGATTTCCACAAGTTTTGAGATTGGATGTATTTTCCTTGCGACGCAACCGGTGAGAGCGTAGAAAGAGGAAGTCTCTTCAGGATCTTCGATTCGCTTGTTGATACACGGAAGGGTGGCTGAGTCCGGTTTAAGGCACTCGACTCGAAATCGAACGTAGGGAAACCTACCGCGGGTTCGAATCCCGCCCCTTCCGCCACCCCTTTTCTTCTTGATCCAGTGCCGCCTAAACCATCTAATCCAGCTAATCCACCTATGCTTGTGGTTACCTGTGTGGTTACTTTTCACTGATTATGGCGAGTCTAAAAAAAAGAAAAAAAAGCAAATTCTGGGTAGGCTGTTTTACGCTCCCTGATGGCACACGCTGTCAAAGATCGACAAAGACAAGAGACAAAGGCCAAGCCATTCAGATTGTCTTGGCGTGGGAAAAAGCAACCCGCCAAAAGGCCACGATTGACCAGTCCCGAAAGGTTCTGAATCAAATCGTCAACATCGTGCATGGCGACATCGTGAGCCATGAGTCGGTCAAAGAGTATTTCGAGCGATGGTTGAAAAGGCGTTCCTCTGAATTGGGAAAATCAACGAGTGAAAGCTATAAAGCAAAGCTGAACGCCTTCTCAGCATTTATTGGTGCGGCTGCGAAGGCGCCGATCACCGACCTTGGAATCTCGCAGATTTCAAAATGGCGAGACAGCCTGGCCGATCAATACGCTTCAAACACAGTCAATCTTTACCTCAAGGCACTGAAGCTTGCATTGAAAGATGCCGCCAACGAGGGCGTCATTACAGAGTCTCCGGCAGCAAAAATAAAAATGATGAAAAGATCAAAAGCCGCCGAATCGGCTTCTGATGCCGCCCGCCGGGATTTGACCTCAAACGAAATTGCCAGCATCTTAAATGTGATCCCCAAAGATAGTGAATGGCGCGGGATGGTTCTTGCTGGCTTATACACAGGGCAGCGACTCTCCGATATTGCCGGCATGACTAAAGCCTCATTGAAAAATGGGTGGTGGATTTTCAATGCGCGAAAAACAAACGCCAAAATGAAAATCCCGCTTGCAGAGCCTGTCGCTGACTGGATCGCGGAGAATCCGAGTCACGACAACACTCATGTATTCCCTGCGTCATTTAAATATATGGAGCGCGCAAAGGGAAAGACCGGCACACTCTCAAACCAATTTCGTGAATTTCTCGTCAAAGCAAAGTTGGTTGAAAAGCGCACTCATGATTCAAAGGGCAAAGGCCGCGCTGCCGCTCGTGAGTCTGGCGGGCCGTCATTCCACTATCTGCGCCATACGGCCAACTCGTTGCTCAAGGCATCAGGAGTTTCCGAGTCTGTCGCTATGGCGTTCATCGGCCATGAATCCAAAGATGTGTCGCGGCTTTACACTCATATTTCCGAGTCATCTCTGTCGGATGCAATTAGCCGGTTACAAAAAGCCATTGCTACTGATTAGGGAAACCTAACACCGTCTTTTTTAAAGCCGCCGAAGCAAAAGCACTCATAGGCTTCGAGCGTTACTTGTAGAGCGCACAAGCAGTCCCTCGCGACATTTTCTATGATGCCGAGGCAGCTTGGCAGCCAATCCTTCATAGACCTTTAAGAAAATCAATGGCGTGGCATTTTCTACAACCAAATTCACGTTTTGGAGAGAATGTTTAAAAATATGACTTAAAAGTTATATTATATAAAATTAGTGTCATTTGTAAAAAAACGATCTCAGATATTTTTGGGCCGTGAAAATAAACCCGACACTGAGCTCAGAGCGATCCGCTCTCACAGATAACGAGCAAGGACTAACTTCTAACTGGCCCGCGTTTCGCACAGCAACCTGTCCGATTCGAAACAAGAAATTCTCCTATAAATGAAAAAATCATTATTTCATTTTTATCCGGGAGATTGGTTGGAGTCGCAGGGGATTTCTATGCTAACGCTGGAAGAAGAGGGAGCATACCTGAGACTGCTTTGCTATTGTTGGCAACACGGTTCGATTCCAGCCGACCCCGAAAAAATTGCACGGCTCATCGGCAAGGGTGCTTCAACTACCCTTGCAACAACCGTTGCAAGTAGATTCCAAGAACACTCCGATGACCCTTCGTTGTTGGTTCATGCCCAACTTCAGATGCAGAGGGTAATGCAAAATGCTTGGAAAGAAAAATGCCGCGAAGGTGGCAGAAAATCTGCTGAAAAAAGGAAAAATCTCAAGGGTTGTTTGGCTGCACCCGTGACAGCAGCCGAAGGTTGCTTGCCAAATAGCGCCAACAAAATCCAAAAACTTCAGCCTAATTCTACTTCTAATTTAGCACGAGAGGGCAAAGACGCATTTAAGATTGGTTCAATCTCGAAAGACACCGCGAACATCGTCCCTGATCCATCAGGAACAGGAGATTTATTCAAAGAAATAGAAAGTTACGGTCGTTTGGATAATCAGAAGCGACCAACCGCGAACAGAAAACCAACCCTCTGAAATGATGAAAAACATCAAGGGTGGTTCAAGTAAGGTTAAAGGATTGTTGAAAGGTAGTTCCAAGCAAAAGGCTAAAAGCTCCCCACACATCGTAGGGGAACTTATCAAGCTACGTAGGAGGATGACATCTAAACGCCAATTTTCCTCACACATATCCCCAAGGGGATGGCTCGACTGTGGTGTGGGATTGGTTCTTTGGTTCTTTAACGAGAAGAAGGTTAAGAACCCTGCCGGTTATTGGGAGATTTATTTAGGTTCTCGTTTTGCCGAAAGACTCTGCCCCCGCAAACACGGCGAGGAATTGATCACGGCTTGCCTTTGCAACGCCGGAATCTTTAAAGTTACGCGAGAGGCAATTCCTAAAGTTAGGCCTGCCTACTATACGCTAACCGACGATTGGATTGGAATTTACCCTTCCACATTGAACGACTGGCAACGCGATCGCCTCAAAATCGCATACCAATTTGCGATTGACGAACAATACAAACGACGGCCATGGCTTCGCTGGATTGATGAAACCTTGCGTCAGACAACCCTTCCGGAATCAGAAGAATTGCAAAAGGCAATGCGCAATCCACAAACCAAGCCATCGGCGAGATATGCAGTGGATTTCCTGCGAGGATATTTACCGCTATATGAGCGCAAGTCCTCAAAAGCAAAGTATTGCGGCACAACCTACACGCCTATTCATTCATGCCCCAAGGAGCTAATCAGAACCCTCCTGATTTATGGCAAAGAGGTCGCACAACTTGATATTAGTGCGGCTCACCCTTCTACGCTCCCAAGACTGTTTGCTGAAGCTGAGATAAAATATGGTTTGGCTGGAGGACTAAAAGAGGGCGCAAGGCTTCGTGATGACTTGGAATCTGACAAGCTTTACGAACTTATTGCCGAGGAGTTCGATCTGACTCGCGCAGAAGCAAAAGAAAAGCTTTTAATGGCATTCAATGGCGAGATTAAATACGCCACCAATGACCCAGCATATAAAGCCTTTGTGAAGATTTATCCAATAGGCAAGCAGGTTATTTCGATGATAAAGCAGAGTGACAAAGACCGCTTGAATCGAAAAATGGCTCAAATTCTCGGAAAAGCGATTGATAATGCCATTCAAACTTGCTTTGAACTTGCTATTCCCTGCTTTCCGAGAACGGACGAGATTGTTTGCTGTAAAAGCAATGCGAAATTTGTCCGTGAAGTTCTCGCGGCGTATTTTTTGGAAGAAACAGGCGTAAACGCAAAAGTCGGCAAAGAACGCGTCAGTTTTATCCCAAGCGAAGAAGATGTTTGGGAGCAGTTTTCAACAAGGTATGACCTTGCCAAATTCACCAAAAGCAAGACTGGAAGAATCGAGGATGATCTGCCTCTCTGGAATTGCGTAAAAACGATTCGGCGTTCTAAAGCGCCAAATACACCCCTCATTGCCGCATGAAAGAGAAGACCGCATACCATAAATAAAAACCTCTACAGCGAGCTTATAGAGCAAAGAAACACCGTCCCAATAAGCAATCCATCAGTAACAAGCAACGCCACTGCAACGAAGTAAGCCAGTGATCAGAACTTCACCACCAAGAACCACGACTTTAATTTGGAGATAGCGTTGAAGTTCAGATCAAAGCCAGGGAGAGGCTGAATTTCGCAAACTTTCCACGCGCGCCCGAGGCTTAAACTTTTTCCAACTAAAATAACAACTTAAATTATTTGTCTATATATATTAATAAATAAGTTTTGCATGATATTTTACTTTTGACTCGCGTGACCACTTGACAAATGCAATACCGCATTGCAGCATTACAGCATGACTGCTATTTCTATTTCAAAACGCGGAACGATCACTTTACCTCCAGAAATTCGGAGGGCCTTGGGGCTGGATTTAGCTAAAAATCCCATGATGCTTGTTGAAATGCGTAGCGGCGGTGTGTTTCTCCAAGCCGCCGAAGCCATGCCAGTGCGAGACATTCCTATTGAGACTATCGATGCATGGATTTCTGAGGATGAGCGCGGTGCGGAAGCCTTTTGGGAGAAAGCTGGGAAATCTTGAAAATCTTCCTCGATAGCAGCGTCATTCTCTCGGCGTGCGGATCAACGAAATCACTATCCCGCCTCATCACCGAGATCGCTGAGGATCGCGGATGGAATCTCGTTTCGGCGGTCTACTGCCGCGCAGAGACCATAAAAAACCTCGCCAAGTTCGTGCCGCAAGCTACCGCACACTGGCAGAACTTGCAGACCCGCATCGAGTGGGTTCCGAATGCCCTCACCACGAAGCGCCCTCTCCTCCTGACGGCATCGAAAGATAAACCAGTTCTGATCTCTGCGCTCGCGGCAAAGCCTGATGTTCTGCTGACATTGGACGCTCGGGATTTCGCGCTTCTTCTTAATACGGAAGTTTACGGAGTTTTTGTTACCACTCCGAGGGACTTTCTCATCCGGGAGGGATTGGGGTAATCGTCGCAATCAGATTTTCCAGGCGCTCCATTCATCCTGATAAATCACAGGCACACCTTCCTTCAGGCAAACGCGGATTGTGTGACCGGTGCCGCCTTCCATGGGATCAGCGAGATTCACAAAAAAGAGGGCGCAAATCGGCTTGGCGAAACGACCGGGGACTCCGATCGCCTTCATCGTGTCGCGAACAAGGTAATCTGCCTTGGCTCCAAGCGGCCCCTTCTTGCCGCGCATGCCAATAATCCGGCGGTTCTGTGGACTCACATGGATGGATTGCTCTTCTAAGTCACGGGCTTGTTCGGGCGTGAGTATTTCCGGCGATGTGTAGATCGCGCCTGCATGCCGCCCACTCTTTCGATGGGCGGCATATGGGGCCACAATTTCCAAGCGCGAGGGATCAACCATCGCCACGCCGCCTGTGAAGGCTTCATCCGAACCCGTGGCATTGCCAGAGCGGAAGCGCAGTCTGGAAAACTTCAAGGCAAGCGCCCGCGCCAATCCCTCTGCCAATTGCGCATCGTGCGCAGGAATGGTTCGTCGTCCTTCGAGCAGAACAACGCCCTCGGGCGATTTTTCGACAAGGGTTGAAAATTCCTGAAATGTCATTCCCCAGACAGTTTCAAAACGCCCTGCATTGTGCCGATGAGGGATAACAATTGAGGGCGCGTATCGGTGTTTCGCTTACTCCAAACCATGCAGAGGTTGTATTTTTCAGGAAGCGCAAAAACATGAAACTTCTCCAGTTTTAGAGAAGGCTTGGCCAGATCGGGCAGCACCGTTCCGCAGCTTTCGGTTTCCAACGCTCGCGCTGCTTGAATATAGCTCGTGCAACCCAGCGCGATTTTCAGCGGCTTGCCTGTTTTTGCTGCCCGTTGCTCCGCACTCTCCCTAACGCTTCCGGCTATGGGCAATGCCAGTGGAACGGAAGTCAAGGCCGTGGAGAGCGTCTTGGGACGCTCCGGTGCGAGTGCTTTCGGAATCAAGAGACTTCGCCCTACAGTGCCAAGGGAGGCACGCTTCATTCCTGCAGGAATGGCGTCCTCTCGCACAAACGCGATGTCATAAATTCCCTCTCGCGTGGCATTGACCATCTCGCGAGTTTGCGCGTGGTGGATTTCAAACCGAACCCCTTTCGCCTGCGCCTGGAGTTGCTTGATGGCCGGCACCAAGTGCCAAAATGCAACGCTGTTTGAAGCCACGATCTGCACTGTCCATTCACTCTCCTTGCAGTGCGCGGCGAAATCCTGAATGCCTTTGAAATTTTCCCGTCCCACAGCCGCTAACGCTCTTCCAGCCTCGGTGAGTTCGAGGCCGCGACCCTTGCGCCTCACGAGTTCGACTCCGAAGTATTCCTCGAGTTCACGAATCTGACGGCTGATGAGCGACTGCCGTGCAGGCTCATTTTTAGCGGCTGCAGCTATCGACCCAAGTTCCGCGACATCACAAAAGCTTGCGAGTCTTTCCAACGAGATTCCCGATTGGGAGAGTAGGTTTTGAAACATAACTTAAAAGTAATATTATATATTTTTATTGTCATACTCAACAAAAATCCTGCGTGTATTTTTGAGCCATGAAAACAAACCCCATACTGAACTCCTTCGACATCATCGGAGACGTCCACGGCTGCGCCTTCGATCTCTGGCGACTTCTCCACCAACTCGGCTACGAGCTACGATCCGGAAGCTACTGCCACCCCAAGGGACGGAAGGTCGTGTTCCTCGGCGACTACATCGATCGCGGCCCTCAAATTCGCGAGGTTCTGCACACCGTCCGCAATATGGTGGAAAGCGGCAGCGCCCAAGCCATTCTCGGGAATCATGAGGTGAACGCAATCCGCTATCACACCACTGGCCCCGATGGACGGCCCTTGCGAAAACATTCCCCGACGAGGAAAGCCCAGCATCAAGCCACAATGAACCAACTCAGCCAGCGCGAGATCAACGATTGGATTGGATGGTTTGCAGGCTTGCCGCTCGCTCTTGATCTCGGCCCGATCCGCGCTGTTCACGCCTGCTGGGACGCCAGGTCGATCGAGGAACTCAACGCCATTGGCCGATTGGAGGGCGACAAACTGGTTCATTACAGCATCAAAGGCACTCGCGCCTACGATACCATTTCGCTGCTGATCAACGGCCCTGAGGCACTCCTGCCGGGGACGAACCGGCAAATCACCGGCGATGGCGTTGCCCGACGCGCCGTGCGAGTCAAATGGTGGAGCGATATCCGCAACGCAAAAGCTGCCGATGCCGTTTTTCCTCCCGACCCAACCATACCGAATTACCCGCTCTTGGATGTTCCGTATCTGGATTATGACAAAGATTCACCCATCACCTTCTTTGGTCATTATGCGATCAAGAGTCGGCATCCCTCGCCCATCACGCCTCGCCTGGCCTGCCTCGACTATGGTTGCGGCAAGTTTGGTCAAATCTGTGCCTACCGCTGGGATGGTGAAACGGAACTCGATTCCGGCAAGTTTGTGATGCCCCGATGGTCTGACGACTTAGAGGCGGCAAAATGAGCCATCGCTTCCAAGAAAATCCCAGCCTTGAAAATTGGGACAACGAAGAGGCTGCAAAGCCTCTGCATCTGAACATCGTTCTCAGCGAACGCACGGCACGCCTCATGCGCTTTGTGTCAGCAGTCACAGGACTCTCGCCCGAGCAGGCTGCCACTCAAACGATCGATAGCGAGGCGTGCGCGACCATGAACATCAGGAATATGGTGAACTTCATTTTCCGAGCCATCATTCCCAAACCGACAGAACAGACGGTTGAAATGATCCGCCGCAACATCCTTGCTTTTCTGGATGCCGGACAGATGGGGGGATTCGACGAAGAGGCGCTCAACAAGGCGTTGGGAGAACTCAATCTCATCGAAGACGAGGAGACCGCTCGCCTCCTCAAAATGGCCGCAATAGTGATGAACCATGCCCAATCTCCCAGGAAAAAAGAACCTCTGGCACAACTCCTATCACGAAGCGACCTCGCGAACCGCTGGGGAGTTACAATCGAAACCCTCAGACGGAGGGAGAGAGCAGGAAAGCTGCCCTTTTTTAAAATGGGACGGCGGGTCAAATACCTGCTGGAAGACATAGAGCGCATCGAGCGCGAGACATACGGTGTTAAGAAGCGCCGCTGAGTTCAAAGCGGAAGCGGCTTCAGAAATCAATTCCTCTTACGAGCGCCAGAGCATCTGCAGAGCCATCTCCAAGCGCATCTGAAGAGAGGTTTTTCGTTGCTCCCTGCGACCCGCTTCCCACATCTCCATCAACGCCGCAAATTCCTCCTCGCTTGGTTCGATCAGTCCCAGCCTACGATGCCTGTTGAGTGGTTGGTGATTCATCGTTTCAAACTAAACCCTTCGTTAAAAAATGCACGGGTCAGCCTGAAAAAATGAACTGAGGAGCGTTGTGGTCGGCTCAGATGGGCAAGAGGTCGGCTTTATCGGTGAGAGCAAGAGCATGAATTTGGACGAGCCTTGGATTACTGCTCTGGAATTGCTTAACGGAGCATAGCAAGTGGGACTTTTAAATAATCAGCGGCCGATTTTCGAGCCAGTCAGTCACATGCTTTTTTGTTAGGTGACTGCAGGCTTGGTTTGAGCGGAGTTTAAGCTCCTCAATCACCCATTGTCCTCCGTGACCAAGGACTATCGAAAGCGTGGCTCGCTCCGGAGCCAGCACCCGGTAGATGAATGTTTGACCCGCGCGCACTCGGTTCGCGTAACACCCCACGCAGTTTGACTGGTGCTTCCCTTCCTCAATCAATCCATTGGCATCCAGAATGGGTTGAATTGTAGGGCATCCAGCAATGGGTGGCTTAGGAAAGGTTTTGGGCAGTGGTGGATTTTTCTCCACCCACTTAACCCAAATTTCCCGATGCCAATCATCGAGCTTATCAATCGACGAAGGGTGCCGCACCGCTTCGCCCAGTTCTCGCGTCATTCTTACGCAACGATGAAAAACATCTGCCGACTGCGCGCTAATGTCCTCCTCCTTTTTCTCCGCCACTTCCATAAGGAGCGGCATCGGCACTATTCCGCACAATTCCTCGTCGGCCACGAATCCCAGCACTCCCGCGTTAATGCGTGGCAAGTGCGAGAGGATTTTCTTTGCCTCCCGAGATTCCAAGGCAAAGCGCAGCGCCATCAAAGAATGTTTGAAAATCGACGCACCCGCTAACTTCGAAAGCGCCTTCACTGCTGAATCCGTTTCTGGAAATCCCAGCCAAGCCGCAATCTCTCTCTGTCGTCGCTTGGCTACGATTGCCGCTCCCTGCAAGGTGGAATAACGCTCCCGAAAAAACTCGGGATGCGAGAGAGCAAAAGCCAGCGCACGGTTGCCCTGTGCCAATTCCGCTGCCGCAGGACTCGCCTGCAGGAGCATCAGCATCGTCATTTGCCTTCCTGGAATCTCTTCGCACGCCTTGGCCACCGCCTCCGGAATAAAAGAACGAAAAGCCCGGAACGCTGCTCGCCGCTGATAAGCCATCTGGAAGCTCTCGCGCGGCAAAAGGGCGGGATCGTTTTCTGGTTCCGCTCCCATGGGGCTCAGAAGCGGAAATATGGGTCGAAACTCCTGCCAACCAAATGAGCCATCCTTACGCAGCGCCTTGAGCGAGGGCCAAGACTCGATCAGGCAAACTGAATTAACATCAAAGAGGAACAATTTTCCATCCTTGAACCGGAAGCCTCCTGTTTTCAAACCACGCGCTTTCTTTTTCCTCTCCACTTCATAGTATCTTCACGAGTTACTCCATGCTTTTTAACCATCTCTGCAACCCAAGAACCGGAAAAGACATCAACTTTTTGTCCTTTAGCTGAGCGCTCTAAATCCGCTCCAAGTTTCAGCGCTGAAGTTACTACTGCGAGTTTGTCAAACTTGTGTTTCAGGCTGTTCTCATAGTGCCAACGCGAACCGACAATTTCTCTAACAGGCATGTCCCCTGTGAGTTTGTATTGATTTGTGTGTTTACACTGGAGGAGCCAGTTATATCCCATCCGGCCACCGGCGCCAATTAGCACAACATCGCAACCATGGTCTGATCCTTCAGTTGTTAGAATGACTTCGCTGGCTCCCTCGCGGGCAAACAATTCAGCAACTAAAGCTTCAAACTCATATCCCGACAAAGAACTAATATCTTCTGCATTTAATGGCTGACCGGCTTGAGTTGACTGCTCCCCAGCTGATCCAAAAACACCACCAAAAATATCGTTTTCGGTTACTGCTTCAGGAATTGATAGCGCGTGGTGTAAGGTTGCCTTTTTTTCGATAAGGTTATTTAAATTTTCGTCAAAAGAGGTCAGCGAGGGATGTCGCAAAATCGGAATCCAAACATAAACCTCTTTGTCTTGTCCGATCCGATATACGCGATCAGTTGCTTGAGCTTCCTTGGCTGGGTTCCAGTGTCTTTCCAAGTGAATCACATGATTCGCACCAGTGAGCGTTAAGCCCACCCCAGCAGCAATGGGCGATAAAACAGCAACCCTAAAGTCTTTGGGCTTCTTGGGAATCAATGGATCCTCTCGTAAAAAATCACTGAGTAGCCCGAGCCGTGTATTTTCGCTGTTGTTTTTTGCTGAAGCTGGGGTGTCTCCATTAATTACAGGAACTTGTATTCCATAAATTCGAGACAGATTTGCGGCCAAGCCACGCTGAAGATTTTTTCCAATCGCAAAAATTAAAACTTTTTCCTTCTTAGATTTTATTTGTTCAAGAATTTCTAAAACTTTTGCGATTTTGGCAGATTTTCTGAGAATGGTTTCACATTCTGCTGGATTTTTACCCAAAGGCATTTCTTTGCCTCCCACGAGTGCTGGATGCAAAACGGCTTCTCTCAAATTCCATAACGCAGAAAGGAAGTGTCTTTGCCGCTCCGTATCATTTTGAGAAGCATGAGCTGCTTTGAGTCCAGCACCACGCGCTTGGTCATATAGCTCCAACTGGACTCCGGACATTGTTGCTACAATTTGCCCATCAAATTCAGAGACAGAATTTCTTAAAATAATATTCTTTTTAGGCAACCCATCCAATTTGTCTTCTTTCATTCGCCGCAGTAGTAAGGCGCCGACTTGGTTCTTGAGGCGATCCAAGACTTCAACCGGCGACTCAACCTTGTCCAGCAGCGGCTTTACATAAGACTTTTGAAAGTCCGGCCATGTCTTTAAGAGTCCCGGCTCTGCCGCATCGAACAAACACCAAAAATCACGCAGACCATTCTCGATCGGCGTTCCAGTCATGATAAGACGGAACTGCGCTTTCAGCGACTTGGCGGTTATAGTTTGAATGGCATTAGGATTTTTTAGCGCTTGAGCCTCATCGAAAATAACCACACCCCAATTACACTGCGCTAAGGATAGTCTGTAACGCCGTAGAGTATCATAGGTCACCAATACCAAGGAACCAGGCTTGTCGAGGCTCTTATCCCCGCCCTGCCCGTAGATCAATGCAGGTCTTATAAGCGTGGGTTTACCGCCGGTATCCTCTTCCCACTTATCCTCGAGAGTTTCACTGTCGCGGAATCTTCTAAGATCATGGTCTGGATGAAGATTGATGATCCTTTGAAAGTATTCGCCTGAATTGTGAAAAGCTTGGGTAATTTCCTGTTGCCAATTTTCAATTAAGGTCAACGGCGCGACAATCAGTATGGCTTTGGGCTCCTCCCTTTCAGTGCTACGAAGAAACTTTATCCATTCAGCCAAGAATAATAAGGCGGAATAGGTTTTTCCTAATCCCATATCATCTGCCAAAACTGCACCTCCGCCTTCTTTGGGGTATCCATAAGCACGCTTGGCATGGGCTAATAAAATCCTTACAGCTTCGATTTGATGGTTCTTGGGCTGGCGCTTGTAAGTGCTGAAGTTTGGTTCAAAAGGCAAATCTGGTTCTTGACCAAGTGAAGGCACTGAGCGGCCATACTCTCTTCTGATATTATCAGCGATCTGAGTTACAACAATCCGCTTATCATCTTCGGGCCCTTCTTTGCCGGGCTTAACGCCCCCAGTAGAAACAGTGCCAATTTTCTCTGGTTCAGGTTTTTGGATAGTCCAGTCAATTTCCGAAGGGTCTTGAGGCCCCAATCCAAGGTCAGTCCAAAACTCAAGCCCAAGAACTCTGGGAGAAAAATCACTGGGTATTCCAACAAACACATTCTCAGCCAACCATCGCGACGGGTCTCTCTGAAATTCAATGCGTTGAGTTTTGTCTAATCTGCCTTTTTCTTTGATGGCCTTCGCTTGGCGTGTCTGGATGTCATTTAGAAGAACGATTGTTTTGCCTACACGGATAATGCTCCGTTCGGATTCGCGATTCAGTTGGGACAAACGCTCTTCAATTTGCTCTATATCTATTTGAGGGAAATTGCCTTCCAATACAGGAAGCAGAATCAAACCACCTGTTTTTTTATCCTCACGAACTCCAATAGCAATATCCTTTGCATTACCAATCGCCACGCCAGATTCATCTGCGTATGCGCCAAGGTCGATCGGGCAGCCTTCTAAGCGCGCCTCACGGATTGTTGCGAGCAGGCTGAGATTGGTTATTTCATATTTAGGTTCCGACTGCTGCCATACTTTAAATGCTAATAATGCGGCATATTGAGGCGGGGTGGGTAGAAAACTCTCAGACCCGCACTCCAAAATAGGGCCACTTAACCGCCAATCCCAAACTAAATCACCACGAATATCAACTAAACCCAACCTCGCAGAAAATGTTGAAGACTGGGGAACTGAACCTATAGCCAATCGCATGCCGCCGGGCCATGGTTCCGGCAGTAAAAATCCTTGCCGAGTCTCTAAATCAAGGCGGACAGCATCAACTGATTGAATAAAAATCCCCGAATCGACATCTTTTATTTGAGCTTCCCCACTTTCATCAAGCATTTGCATACGAATTAGGCCAAGCTGACAGTCAGTATTCGCTCTACCTTTCAAGGCGCTGGCATACAGCTTGGGTGACGAAAAACGAATTGCCAGCCCCTCTGAGTTTGCTGACCAAAAAAAGTGTGGTGTAGAATTAAACAAGTCCATAAATCAGTAATTATGCAGATACCACTCCACATTATATTTGAAGCGTATCTTTCTAATTAATCGATTAACCCAATCTCCTAAATGTGTCTCCCAAATCCCGATTTTTTCACAAATATTTTTGTGCATTGTTCCGCTAATAAATTCAGCGTAAGTAAAAATGCGACTCTCTGAGAAAACATCACGAATTGGCAGGGTGTTTTTAAAAACTCTTATAGCGTAAGAGTGAGTTCCTTCTGAAATCCACACACCATCGGTGCATTTCAACACAATAATGCTCGCTCCATTTCTATTGGTGTTGGTAAATTTCTTGATGCTCGTATTTTCTGTTCTGTGAGCTTTCGGCAGGCTTTGAAAGTGAACCGATGTAAGAATGAGCTTAAAATCCTCTATTTTATCAGTTGCATCCAACCATCTAAGAAAGCGCGCGCGAGATTCAAACTGATCATGCTTATCAGTTTCCCTTAAACTGTCCTCTAGGGCTTTTATGAAGTATTCGAGTGTTCGACTTCTAAGTCCCCGTTGAGCGCACTCTAGTTCCGCACGAGTTGGATGCCATGCGCCCCACCAAATCGGAAATTGATCGCTTTTTATTCGATTTGGATCGCACCCTAGTTCAAGCATCCAATCAGCCCAAGTTCCCCAAGTTCTACCACTTTTCAAGACCTTTTGAGTCATAATTTTAAGCGCAGCAGCGCCTAATAACAAGCCGCCCTGGTAGGGCGATTTCCGGACGAGTTTGATTTCTTCTAGAGCTTCTCTGCCTTGACCAATTTCCGATAATTCTAAATTGCGCAGCAAGTAACTTTCTTTCAATCTCAGCGAGAAGCATGATGAAGAAACTTTTCCGTCAGCTGGAATTGCGAATCGCTCCATAAGCGCCGTGATTTTTTCTCCTTTTTGAGCCGCTCTAGCAACCCTCCCAGGGCCATCCAGAGCAAAAATGACATCCCTAAACTTATGCCAGATTTGAGACTGCTGTGATGAGTTTACATTAGCAACTGCATAAGCATCTAAAAGCATTTTACACAGCAAATTTATAGCTGGCAAACGATCAAAATGCATGAAAAACAATAATGTAATGTCACGGCGGCGCGCTGCGTGCCATTCTTCTACATCGCCACCAAGCAAGAACTGCGCAATTTTGGAATCAAATTTTGGCAACCAAGTTGCATTTGCGTCTGAGGCATATTCTAAATATATGTTTAATAGAAGTCTTTCTCGACCATTTCCGGCTATATCTTCAAATTCCTCACTTTTAGAGCGGAGCCTTAAACGGCGAATCAGTTCTTCTCGTTGACTTGTGAATACGGCTGAACTTGATCCAAAGGCTGATTTTTGAAGGTTGATCGCAGTAATTTCTTTAAGTTTTTGCTGTGCAATTGATAGCTGAAAACTTTCGATCCTTGGGGCAGGTAAATTTCTTAATTTAAAATCAAAGAGCATTTTTAGGGGCCTTGAGTTTATTGATCAAGCCATCCATTTTTTCCTGCATCTGCGTGATGTTTTCACGCAAGCCTTGGAGGCTTTGCTTTTCGGATGAAACAAGGGTAAACCTAATATCTATGCGCCGATCTTCAGGTCGATCGTCTTTTAATTTTTTCAGATTTAAAAGACCATGCGTTGATCGAGTATCCGCATAACCACTTACTGAAATCAATGGCTTTGCTGGTGTTTCTGGATCGTCTGGGATGGTAGTAAGTTTTTTTAATTCCGTAAGTTCTCCAGGCTTATCTGTCCAGAAGTTCCAAAGAGCTATGGCCCTGTAAGTGCTAAGGCCCCAGTTCCCCATTTCTCGCGTGTTCGGAACTGAATCGGTATGACCTTCAATAAAAATTGTATCCATCATTTTTAAATTGTCTGGATTGGATAGGTAAAAAAGCAAAACTTTGCCCAGCGTGTATGCCGTTTGTGTATGGATTGCAGGTATTTCATGGCGACCGAGAGCAAATTGGAGTTCCTCCTCAGGAATATGGAACCCATTTTCCACAAGAACTATTTCGACCCCTTGTTTTCTAAGCTCTTGCTGCATATTAAGAAGCATATTTTTTAATGCCAACTCGCGACCAGTTACGCCACTTAACGACTTATCTATAGATGATTGAAAATTTCTAATTTCTTCCAAGCTATTTATAAGCTCTTCTTTCGCAAAATTCATCTCAGACTGCTGTTTTATTAATATATCTTTTTGCTTGTTAAGTTGAATGAGTGTAACAATTAAAACTAAAATGAAAATCGCCAACAAACTGGCCATGAAATCTGAGAATGTTAGTAAAAATGGATTTTCGCCCTCGCTATGCGCTCGCACCTTTTTATTTCTGCGAAACATAAGCAGACCTATTTGCGAAATTTGTTTATGGCCCCTTGAAGTTCATCAAGGCCGCCTTGCAATACTTCAACTTGCGTTGTGTAAGACTGTAAAGAACTGGTAACCTCATCAGTCCACTGCTTCATTAGGCTGCGTGTCTGGCCTTCGACTTGGTCACCATAGGACTGAATTAGCGATTGCAATTGATCTTTCATAGCATTTAGCCCAAGCTCCACCCCAGCAAACCACTGTTTCTGAAAAACATTCAACTCTTCGTAAGAGCCTTTTGCCGCCAATGCCCCATCGCGCACGCTAAACCCAGCGCTTTCGAGACCATGAGTGAGATTTGCGATCGAATTGGGAATTGATTCCATGGCTTTAGCAACTTTTTCTCCAGAGTATGCAGCTGCACGAGACGCCTCTGATGCATCGCGCTGATCTTTAGATGCGTCCATTATATTTTGACCAAAAATAGCCAGACCCTGGCTTGCATCTTGTAAACTTTCCGCAGAAGTTGTTAGTTTATCGGCAAGTATACTAACCTCTGAAAATTGCTGAGCCGCAATCCCAACCTTCTCAGCAAGATTACTTGCCATATTCAAAAGTAACTGGCTTCGCTCTGATTCAGAAGTTGCTCTGGTATTTTCAAGTTCTTTTTGCAACTCAGGCTGGCTTGCCAGTAATGTTTGCAAATCAGCTATCGGCGAACCAAGTGAACCTATAACACGAGCTGCAGCATCAATCGTTTGCTGCATATCTGAAAACCCAGCGTTAATTTTTTCAAATTGATCTACAACCGCTTGGTTGGAATGTGCAACCTGAAGTTGAGCGTTAGCTGCATTTTCATTGCGTTCTGCAGAAATCCTTAGTGTCTCATTCATTGATCCAAATGTAACTGCCGCCTCTTGAATATGAAGTGCGGCACTCGCCATCTCCTGCATGACCTTTTCATGAGAGTTTAGTTTTGTTACAGCGTCAAATACAGTCTGCTGAGCGTTTCCAACCGTGGCTGTAAGAATCTCAATAGTAGGCTGAAAACCCTGCACAGAGCTTGCAAGTTCAAGGCTTGCCCCATTAAACCTTTCCGAAAACTGTTCAGCCATACTACCGATCTGTTCTTTTAAACTGGCTAATTCTGCAGTTAAAGCTGCGGATAATAGTTCCGCAGATTTTTCCATTAAAGGCCCATGGCCTTGTGATGTCGCGTCTGAAACGGCCTTTTGGATTTCAGCACCCAATCGGCCAATTGCTTTTTGCATTTCTGCGCCAATGGCAACTGCAAGACTTTGTAAAAGCTCCTCCGTTCTGCGTGAGGTTGTCTCAATTCCCAGCATTGCTTCTTCTGGAACATAGCGTGGGAAAAGATCGTCAATCCGGCATTGAATTTTACGAACCCGACCGAGCGCCCATGCTTCCAAAATCTTTTCTATGCCACTACATAGAAGACTCATACCTACACCCCATACTGAACTCCAAAATGCAGCAGCGAAGGTTGGAATAAGAATCTTGATACTTCCTTCAATAGCCTCTGTCCCCTTGCTCATTTCTAAGCTACCTAGACCGAGCGCAAGACCAATAAATGTCCCCAGCACGCCTAATCCAGTGAGTATGCTTGGAATGGCCAGCATAAATCGATTACTGGCATAACTTGGGCCTAAATCTGTATCACGAAAAATCTCGTCGGCATCAACGGTGCGACGCTTCAAAAAGCGACCCTGCCCATCCCTCGCTGGAAAATCAACCAAGTGGTGACGCAGCTCTAAAATCAAAGGTAGTTCGGATTTTAGAATGTCATCACTCGCATTACTGCTTCCTTTAAGGACAGCAAGGTAGGGTTTTGTTTTACGAAATGATGTAATTGTTTGCCATAATACACGAAGTATAAAAAACAGCGCGATTACTCCTGTTAATATGATAAAGCAATCACGCAAGTGATCCGGCGGATGCCCTGGAACGAAGTATGAGGGAAGAAGTTTAAACCAGTCCATTTTTAGGTTACATCATTTTTATCCAATAACAAGATAACTTTTTGCGAGCATAATTTTGCTTTTTTACTCATTAAACGAGAATTGAGACTGTTATTTTTAAAACCTATTTTTATTCAAAATACTTTAAAAATCCGTGGCTCGAAATTTTAAAAATCTCTTTTGTGCTTGTTTTGTTTTTGGCAGGTTTGTAGAGAGATTTTTTAATAGCATCAATGACTTTATCTTGTTGTGCTTGCTTGGAAATTAAGAAAATTGCGATTTGAGATGTTGGAACAAAGCTCAATGGATCAGAAACTCCTCCTTCTTTTAAGCCTATTATTTTATGGTCTGATATAAATGGAGATAAATTAATATTTAATTGTTCATATTTCTCCTTGAGTTGCTGACTAGTTAAATCAAAAGGCAAAAGAAAAAAGCCACAAGAATCAGAATTTTTTATAATGTTACTCTGAATAGTGGGGCTTGAATCAGGCAGTATGTTAAGAAGGCTTGAAGCTTGCATCGGAATATTAAAAGAATCAGATAAATAATTTGTTAAATCTCCATGCCATAACAAACTGTATAATCTACCTTGAGTTGTTTCTATGATTTTGGTGGTTTTTGCCCTATGATCGTAGAAATCGAATACCACTCTCGAAGACCAGTTCGTTGAAAACGTAGTTTCAGCGCTTGAGGCAGATTCAGCATAGGATCCTCGCATTGGAGATTTAACTTGAAAGCTATAAATGACATGCTTTTCAGCTTCGCTCCATGTATCCATGTAAGCTAATTTGGTGTCATACAAAACATCGCCCTGTTCAAATCTGCATGAAGCCAATGCATTGCCGAAGGCATGCAAAACTGCCCACTTAAACTCTGTAAAAAAATTCATAAAATAAATGTTTTCCAATGATCTTCTGAAATAATTGCGATACCACTCCCGCTATCTCTCAATTCGATAGCTCGTTCAATTTTTCTTCCGTAATTCGTTGTGATCCAGTCGCGGCTAGCAAAGATTCCAACAACGAGATAACGGGTTTCGTTGGTCGGGAAACCATCTTTAACCACACCTTTTCTGGATGTAATCTCGTGAGCTACCTTTGGGCGGGTTCCAAATCCAAATCTTCCCGTAATAACAAACTCGCTGGCTTCAAATTGTATTGCAGGTGGAGGGGCATCTAATGGTAACTCGGAGGAGTAATCCTGCGATGGATCAGAATAAAGTCCTCGCCCAGTTATCTGACGCATAATATCTGCCAATTCTTCTTTTTCTGCATCATCTATATAGCCGTCATGAAAAATTCTCTGAACTCTTTTGAGAATTTCAGTGAATGGGTAAACCGGCTCGTATTGTGCGTATTTTTCAACCCATTCCTTGAAGAATAACGCCTCCTTTTCGCAAACAATCCCATCTGCAAGAATCCCGGCGCAAATTCCAGATAGCTGATCTATTGCTTTACTGACATTATTTTCAAAGTTGAATTTGAATAGTTGCCTTGGTTGCCCGTGTGAATCTTTTAAACTTTTCACGGAACTTTCTATATGATAGTATCTTGGCATCTAATGAATATGATTTTGAGATATTGTAGGGGAGCTGCCTTCCGACTGTTGCAAGCACATTAGAGTTAATAAACTTATCGTGCCGACAACAAGACTTATCCCTGATTGAATAGCCGTCGGCGTCATAATTTCTTCTCCGCCTTGTAGTTCCCAAGCACCTCGCCAAGGACAACGGTATAATTGAGGTTTCCATGGTCGAGATCGACATCAGGCAGAAAATCCTCGTCCAGCGAACCGAGAAGCGCTGGCACATCAGACTCATTCCATCCTGCATCCTTCAGCAGAATCACTGTCCCGGCAACAGTGCCGCTGGCGAGGTAGTGGAGATCGATGGCGGCAACATCCTTGCCCTCGCGCTGTGCGAGGAAGCGCTCGGATGAGACCGTGCGGAGTGTGCGTTTCCAAGAGAGATTCATGAAGTGAGGAGAAGTTTTGTGGCGGCGATCCCAACTGGAATAGCAGCGATAAGGACAAGGCAGCCCGCGCCAGATTTGCGATAGCCAACTCCCGTCCCCGGGATGCTGAAGCTCGTATATTTTTTCCCACGCGCCGTTGTGCCAACTCGGAATCCTCGACCACCGACAGAATAGCCCAAGCCAGACTTGCTCAGATTCACTCTGAACGGCCCGAGATTAACGGACTTGCGGTAGTAGAGGGCCATCAGAATTGGAAAAAAGTGGAATGGATGGGAGCGGCGGACATATGGGCAAGTTTAGCATTTCCGATGCTACAGGCAATTTGAAACCCCAAAGAATTTACCTCTACTTCTGCTCAGAAAATCAGAGAACACATTATTGACCATTTGTGGAGCGCTCTATCGATCATTTTTAGTTTGAGCAGCTCGGCGACGTTGCTCCGCACGCTTCTGTCCCTCCAAGATTTGCTCTGGGGTCATCTCTTTTGAAAAATTCGTTAGGAGCTTTCTAACCCTTGGATTTTGGGGCTCAACGAGCTTCCACAAGGCATATGCTTCCACCATATTCTTTTTAACTCCGTAGCCTGCGGCGTAACATCTGCCCAAGTTGAATTGCCCGTTCATTTCGCCCTGATCTGCAGCCAATCGATACCATTTCACAGCTCTGGATGCGCTGCGAAAGACCCCAAGCCCTTCGCCATAGCAAAGTCCAAGTTCGTTCTGCGCTTCAGGGTTACCTTGATCGGCCGCTCTGCGATACCACTTCACGGCCTCTCGCTGATTTTTGGGAACTCCAAGACCATCTTGATAGAGTTTGCCCACGTAAAGTTGGGCGCTGTGGTTTCCTTGCTCTGCGGATTTGCGAATCCACTTAACGGCTTCGGAAGTGTTCTGTGGAACGCCCTCGCCATTCAAAAACATGATCCCGTAAAAAAACTGAGCGACTCGATGCCCTTTCTCAGCAGCCATCCGAAACCATTTTAGCGCTTCGCCCGGATTCTTTTTGACGCCATGCCCAAGGTAGTAGGCAAGTCCCAGGTTGCTTTGAGCCTGCACATTTCCTTGATCTGCAGACTTGCGAAACAATTTCACAGCCTCGGAACAATCCTTCGGAGACCGTGCAATCTCCATGTAGGAGACGCCCAAGTTGCACTGAGCTTTGGCATCCCCAGCCAAAGCCTGCTGGGTGATTTGCATCAACGGCAGTGAATCCTTTGCCAAAAGGATAGGGGTGACTGGCAGCAAAAGGAGGAGAGTTAAGGCATGTTTAAAAAATATGGTCATGGGAATGTTAAAATGGAAACTCAGTTTGCGAGCAGAACGCGCGTGGGGAGCGGCTCTGTGGGTGAATGCGATTCATGACTGTCTCGATGATTTGTAGGATTTTGGTGATCATTTCGCCAGTAACCTTACCAACCCCAGTCAGACATCCGCTGGGGGAGGAGAATTTTTTCTTAAAAAATATTTTAGCCTGACATGCTCCAAAAACGAGCATGCGTCTCGATTACTCAAATTCAATAAACGGCGCTATTTTTTTTAGAGTAACCGGCCCGATTTTTGGGACGAGAGCAAGGTCTGCGAGATTGGCGTAGGGACGATTCTTTCTGATGTTCTCGGCGATAACCTCCCCAATACCGGGCAAGCTTTGAAGCTCTTCAGGCGATGCCTTGTTGACATTGATTTTACCAGACTGCTTCTGCTCTTTCACTTCGGGCGACGGGGTGGACTCTGATATTTTCTTCACAGGCTCAGGAGAGAACAATTGCGGTGTTCGGTTTAATTCCTTTTGGAGATTTTCAAAGGTCTCATCAATCAACTCGGTGTTCGATTTGGAAATCACATCTACAGGTTCGACCTCTTGAGCAGCCGGAGCAGGCAAGGTGTTCGAAGTTTTAGGAATTTCGACTGCTACATTCTTCTTTGAATAAAACCCCAAGCCCCGTCTCCTGGCGCGAGACTCGAGTAGGTCGTAATGTAGTCGATCCAAGCCGAGATCATTGTTCGCAACCGTCCCGAAAGAAAGCGCCATGCCAGACTCGACGAGCAATGAGGCTAAATCTGTCCGTGAAGCCGATGGAAAAATAATCGCGTAATATCTTGTCAAATGACTGCGCCCGGGAGCGACCTGGAACCTTGTTATGACCGTGAAGGGGGCATCAAGAAAACGCGATGTTGCCTTCTTGGCCGAAATGCCTGCTTGAACAGACTGTGTCGGGGTTATTCCAAAATGCTTCGCCTGCTCTGCGACCCTTTCTCGAAGCGAATCTTCGGACTCAGGAGTGTCCACAAAATACAGGCGAAAAATGTATTCCTGCCCATGGTGAATGACATGAAACGAATCGCCGTCGTTCCATTCGTTAGGACTCAATCGGCAATCGCGCAAGGTTTGCCACTCCTCTGCACGAATCAGAAAGGGGCAAGCTGCAAGCAGGGCGTAAATGATGAATTTCTTCAAAGTTTGAGACTTCATAAAAAACAAAATCGTGCTGAATACGGCACGATGCTTCACGCCAAAGCCCCTACAGTCAAGTGCTGGATTCAGCACGATGAAAGATCAACCCCGCAATATTGTTGGCCCGCAAGTGCGACGCATGCGGTGCGAGGCAGGACTCTCTCAGCCTGCCTTAGCAGCCCAGTGCCAGCGCATCGGTTGGGATGTCGGGCGCGATGCCATCGCCAAAATTGAAGGCCGAACAAGATGGGTCGCCGACAGCGAACTCATCCATTTGGCAAAAGCTCTCTCCTGCCCCCTCACCGATTTATTCCCGACCGCATCCCAGCGCACGGCGAAGGGAAAATAAAAAGGCATTATTTCTGACGGTGAAAGTCTGTGAATACGCGTCAAACTCTATGAATTTATAGGTAATTTCTTCGAAAAATCAATGGTTACCCATGTGGTTACCTGAAGACATCATATATTGATTTGCAGTTACTTGCGTATTATACATACCTACCGCGGGTTCGAATCCCGCCCCTTCCGCCATTTCTCATTTGCAGGTTCGGAAAAAATAATTTCCCCTCGTCAGGATTGCGCAAGAATGGCGTTTCGAGCAGACTCCGCGCCCGTATGAAAAAAATCGTCGTTGCTTACTCTGGAGGTCTGGACACCTCGGTCATTCTCAACTGGCTCAAGGATACCTACGGAGCCGAAATCATCGCCTTCTGCGCGGATGTGGGACAGGCCGAAGAACTCGATGGACTCGAGGAAAAGGCACTGAAAACAGGGGCTGAAAAATGCTATGTGGATGACCTGCAGGAGGAGTTCGCCCGAGATTTCATTTTCCCGATGCTGCAAGCCGGCGCCATTTATGAAGGGCAGTATTTCCTCGGCACCAGCATTGCGCGCCCGCTCATTGCGAAGCGCATGGTCGAGATCGCCCGCGCTGAGGGAGCGACGTCTGTGGCCCACGGAGCCACTGGCAAGGGTAACGACCAAGTCCGTTTTGAACTCACTGCGGCGGCTCTCGCTCCTGAAATCGAAGTCATCGCGCCTTGGCGGGATGCGCGCTTCCGCGAAAAGTTCCCCGGCCGCTCGGAAATGATCGCCTACGCAGAGGCCCATGGAGTGCCAGTCGCAGCTAGCGCGAAGAAGCCGTATTCGATGGATCGAAATCTTCTGCACATCAGCTACGAGGCCGGAATCCTCGAGGATCCTTGGTATGATGCAAGCGACTTAAAAAACCGTGACTACTTCACGACGCTCTCGGTCCTCCCGGAGGACGCTCCAGACCAAGCTGAGCATGTGGAACTCGAGTTCGAACGCGGCAATTGCGTTTCAGTCAACGGCGAGAAACTGAATCCGCTCGGCGTGATGAACAAACTCAACAAGCTCGGCGGCAAGCATGGCGTGGGACGCGTTGACATGGTCGAGAACCGCTTCGTCGGGATGAAGAGCCGAGGCGTTTACGAAACACCGGGCGGAGCGATCCTGCACTTTGCCCACCGCCAGATGGAGTCGCTCACGATGGACCGCGAAGTCATGCACCTGCGTGACTCGCTCATCCCGAAATACTCGACGCTCGTCTACAATGGCTTCTGGTTCGCACCCGAGCGCGAGGCCATTCAGGCCCTCGTCACCGAATCCCAGAAAAACGTGAGCGGCACGGTGCGTGTGAAACTTTACAAAGGCGGCATCCATGGCGCAGGGGTGAAGAGCCCGCTCAGCCTCTACAACCCGCACATCGCCACGATGGAGGCGGATCCCACACAGGCCTACAATCAAGATGATGCCACTGGCTTCATCCGCTTGAACGGCCTCCGCCTCAAAGTTGCCGCAGGCGTGCATGGGGCTTGAACGAAATCCGAATCGCAGAAATCCGAATCGCACTTGCACCTAAAGCGCGACTTCCCTTTAATAGACAATCTATGTCATCAACGGAATCCGGTTACTCACGCAAGAACCCCTTTCCGGCCAAGCTGTCTGTAAATCGCAAACTGACGGGCGAAGGGTCGAACAAGGATACACGCCATTTTGAAATCTCGCTCGAAGGCTCGGGACTCGCCTATGAAGTCGGCGACTCGCTGGGAGTCTTTCCATCGAACAATCCCGAGTTGGTGGAACTCGTGCTCAAAGAGCTTGGTTTTTCCGGCGATGAGCAGGTGACTACGGCTGATGGATCCCCCGCATCCATGCGCGAGGCCCTCACGAAGAGCTACATCCTCACCGAACCCTCGAAGCAGCTCCTGCTAGCCATCGCCGAGCGCGACAGCTCGGGGGCCTTTCTGACCAACCTGTTTCTTCCTGAGGAAAAGGCCGCGTTGGAAAATTTCCTCTGGGGCCGCGACGTCCTCGATGTGCTCCAAGAGTTCACCGCCGCCCGCTTCACTCCAGAAGAGTTTGTAAAAGTCCTTCGCAAGCTCCAGCCACGCCTCTACTCCATCGCCTCCTCTCAGCAGGCCGTTGGCGAATCCGTTCACCTCACGGTCGCTGTCGTCCGCTACAAAGTCGAGCACAGCCAGCGCGGACGCGAGGGTGTCTGCTCCAGCTTCCTCGCAGAGCGCATTGATGCAGGCTCAGCGCCTGTCTTTGTTCATACGGCGAAGCATTTCCGCGTCCCGGAAAATCCCGATACTCCAGTCATCATGGTCGGCCCGGGCACAGGCATCGCTCCCTTCCGGGCATTTCTGCAGGAGCGCAAGGCCACTGAGGCCAAGGGACCGAACTGGGTTTTCTTCGGAGAGCAAAAGTCCTCCACAGACTACCTCTACCAAGACGAATTCGAAGCGGCTCTTGCATCAGGTGTCCTCACCAAGCTCACCACCGCATTTTCACGCGATCAGGCTGAAAAAATCTATGTGCAGCACCGGATGCTTGAACACGGCGCAGAGCTCTATGATTGGCTTCAAAAAGGCAGCTACTTCTATGTTTGCGGCGATGCCAAGAACATGGCGAAGGATGTTGATGCGGCCCTCCACACCATTGCCGAGCGCCATGGCAACATGACGACTGAACAGGCGAAGGAGTATGTAGACGCTTTGAAAAAAGAGAAACGCTACCGGAAGGACGTTTATTAAAAAGTCTGGAGCCAAATTACTTCCTCTGCCGATCGTGATCGGTGGAGTTGCCGTGATGGTGCTGAAAATCGTCATCCTCATGCACTTTTGCTCCCCGAGTCGGAAGAGACATACCTCATTGAAAAAATGAACGACACCCCGCAGCACGTCCACTTTCTGGGAATCTGCGGCACAGCGATGGGCTCCGTCGCGGCCGCCATGAAGGACAAGGGATTCAAGGTGACTGGTCAGGACGACAATGTGTATCCGCCGATGTCGACATTTCTGGAATCAAAGGGAGTCGGCATCACACAGGGATTCAAACCGGACGATATCCCTCCGGCAGATCTGATTGTGATTGGAAACGCGATGTCGCGCGGCAACCCCGCTGTGGAGGCCGTGTTGAACAGCAAGTTGCTCTACCTCTCCATGCCGGAGACGCTGCGTCATTTTGTTCTGCGAGGACGCCACAATCTCGTTGTCACTGGCACGCATGGCAAAACCACGACCACCTCGATTCTGGCGTGGATATTTGAGTCAGCAGGTCTCGAGCCCGGCTACCTGATTGGAGGCATTCCATCGAATCTCGGCCAGGGAGCCTGCCTGCGGGACTCGAAATATTTCATCATCGAAGGCGACGAATACGACACCGCCTTCTTCGACAAGCGCTCGAAATTCGTCCACTACCTGCCCGAACTCGTCATCGTAAACAACATCGAGTTCGACCACGCGGACATCTATCGCGACCTCGATGAAATCAAGACCAGCTTCCGCCGACTGCTGAACATCGTGCCATCCGAGGGCATGGTTCTACTGAATGGCGACGATCCAAACTGCATCGATGCTGCTCAAAAATGCCCGGCTCCTCTTGTGGAGGTCGGCTTCTCGCCAAATTGCGCGAACCAAATCCGCAACGTCGTCCACAAGCCCGAGGGGTCGACCTTCGAGCTTTTCGGCGAAACTTTTTTCATCCCACTCTCTGGGGATTTCAACATCCGCAACGCAGCGATGGCCGCCTCTGCCGCCCACTATTACGGCATCTCCGCCGACAAGATTCGCACCGCCCTCGCATCGTTCCAAGGCATACGCCGCCGTCAGGAAGTGCGGGGAACAGTGAACGGCATCACAATCATCGATGATTTTGGACATCACCCGACGGCCATCCGCGAGACACTGGCGGGCCTCCGCAATAAATTCGGCGATGCGCGCCTCTGGGCGCTTTTCGAACCGCGCTCGAACACAACGCGCCGGGCGGTGTTTCAGGATGATCTGCCAAAAGCCTTTGCGGATGCAGACGGTGTCTTCATTTCCCAGATCGCCCGCCTTGACCAACTACCAGAAAATGAGCGACTGAACCCAGAGCGGGTCGTCTCGGACATCGCCGAATCTGGAAGACCTGCCTACTACGAACCGACTGCAGACTCGATTATCGAACGACTGAAGCCCCTTGTGAAATCCGGGGACATCGTCGCGGTTTTCAGCAACGGCGGCTTTGACGGCATCCACCAAAAGCTTCTCGAACGCCTACAATAGCCGTTTTTTCAGACGCGAATTTATTCTTCGAAAAAAAAATCGCGAGTATACGGAGGACACAAGTCCCCCCAAGCAGTCCGGCGCAGACACCCGCGACTGACCAACCGATGTCCGCCCACTCAAAGCAGCGGCTCGGAATCATAAGCTGCATTGCCTCAAGAATAATCGAAAAACCTGATACCAACGCCACAACAGACAGAGCGCCGACCACGCTCAACGAGCGAAAAACGCAGTGAGCAAAAAGTGTCGCGAAGAAACTGATGAGACCGAAGGCGGGAAAATTGCGGAATGTAGGTTGCAAGTCCGCCCAATAAGCCAAAGAACGCGGCAACCAGAGCAAGGACTTCATTTCCGAAGAAAGAGCCAAGGCGCACTTCGAAGCAATAATGACCAAAGCCGCGAGAATCAGTCCCAAGAGTCCAGTGAGGAACAAGCGCAACATCACGCGATTTGGCATTCAGAAAAATACTATCGCTTTGATTTATTAAAAATAAAACGGAATACCCTGTGCCTTGAAGGCTGCCTTTTGATCTCCGAGATATTTGTCACCAAGAGCGTCGAAGCCACCTTGTTCGCGGAAGGACTTAAAAAAGGCATTGATTTGGTTGCACAGCTGCGTGTCTTCATGGCGCAGTCCAACCGCCCAGTTTTCTTTTTGGAGTGGATTGAGAAGCGCCCGAGTTTTGTTTGGATGCTCCTGAGCGTTTTTCCAGATGCTCATCTGGTCATATAGAAAAGCATCCGCCCGGCCTTGGATGACCTCGAGAACGGCTGAGGACTCTTTCTCAAGCGAAAGGATAGTGGCATTTTTGATATTCGCCCGCGCCCAGACCTCGCCAGTCGTGCCTTGGCGCACGGCAAGGGTTTTTCCAGCCTGATCGAGATCTTGTTGGGATTGAATGGGACTTTCACGCGGAACCAAGAGGGCCAGACCGGTTGAAAGATAGGGGTCTGAGAAAGCGATGGATGCGCGGCGCTCGGGCGTATCGGTCATGGACGAAATGATGCAGTCAATCTTGTCGGTTTTGAGCGATGGGATGAGTCCGGTGAACGGGATATTTTCGATACGAACCGGCTTCCCGAGGAACTTTCCAAGCGCCTCGGCGATGTCCACGCTGACTCCCTCAGGTTTACCGGAAGGCCCAATCGTTTCGAATGGTGGATAAGAGAGGTCCATTCCAACAACGAGGGTGTTTTTGTCACGACTCCGGCAGGCGGAAACGAAGCAGACTGTGAGCGTGATCAGCGAGGCGAGAATCAAGCCCCTCGCCGCCATGAAAAACCTCATGGGTTTGCAGATCCCTCGATTTTTTTTCCAACGCTAGAAATCCCCTCGCCGACCTTATATACGGCGTTATCCACAGCCGCACCGGCGCGCTGTGCAGGGCCTCCGGGACCGGAGCAACCCAAGACAAAAAAACAAGAGACAATAAGAAGAAAGGCGAGCGATTTCATGCAGTTCACATAAAGCATGCCCGTGGCGACCGATTCAAGTCCTAAGGTTAACACCTCCTCTGCGCGGCTTAGGAAAACCTGTTCACTACAATTCGATTCCCTTAGCCTGTTCTGATGATTCCTTCCCGCCTTGACTCTAACGATTACTATCCACTGATTGAAGCGCGCCACTGCGACCCCTTTCGCATCCTTGGGATACGGTCTTGCGATGGAAAGTTTGTGGCTCGATTTTTAAGACCGGATGCGGCGGAGGTGGCGGTGATTTTGGAAGGCAAGGGAGCAAAGCCACAAAAGCTAACCCGATTGGACGAACATGGTCTTTTTGAAGGGGAGATTGCCGGGTTCAGCGAAGGGATGCCATACACGCTGGAGTTGACGGGTCACGACGGCGTGAAATGGCGCCAACGGGATGCCTACTCATTTCCTGCGGTGCTTGGCGAGATGGATATTTATCTCTTCAACGAAGGCACGCATTACGACATCCACAAAAAGCTTGGCGCCCATGTGAAGGTAATTGGCGATGTGCCTGGCGTTCATTTCGCCGTTTGGGCCCCAGCTGCGCAGCGCGTGAGCGTGGTTGGTGACTTCAACAACTGGGATGGCCGGATTCACCAGATGAGGAAGCTTCTGCCATCCGGCGTCTGGGAAATTTTTCTTCCCGGCGTGCATGAGGGTGCGCATTACAAATTTGAAATCCGCGGCGAGCATGGCGATGTCTTTTTGAAGACGGACCCATATGCCTTCTTTGCCCAGCACGGGCTGGAGACAGGATGCATGGTTTTCGATCTTGGCCGCTACCAGTGGAACGATGAGGAATGGATGCGGACTCGTCCGCAGATCGACTCCTACAACGCGCCTATGAGCATTTACGAAGTCCACATCGGCTCATGGCAACGAATCCCGGAAGATGGCAACCGTTCCCTGAGCTACCGCGAACTTGGTGACCGCCTCATCCCCTATGTGAAGGAAATGGGGTTCACCCACATCGAAGTCATGCCAGTGATGGAGCATCCCTTCGATGGATCATGGGGCTACCAGGTGGTAAATTACTACGCGCCGACAAGTCGATTTGGGAATCCCGATGAGTTTCGGAATTTTGTAGACCGCTGCCATCAAGCGGGAATCGGAGTGATTTTAGACTGGGTGCCAGGACACTTTCCCAAAGATGCCCACGGACTCGCCCGCTACGATGGGAGTTACCTCTACGAGCATGAGGATCCCCGATTGGGAGAGCACCAGGACTGGGGCACGCTCATTTTCAACTACGGCCGCAACGAGGTAAAAAATTTCCTCATTGGCAACGCACTCTTCTGGCTCAAGGAATACCACGTGGACGGTCTGCGAGTGGACGCCGTTGCTTCGATGCTTTACTTGGACTACTCCCGCAAGCCAGGGGAGTGGATTCCAAACTGCTTCGGCGGCAGGGAGAATCTTGAAGCAATCGATTTCCTGAAACGCTGCAACGAGGTATGCTATGAGCGCCACCCTGGAGTAGCCCTCATTGCGGAGGAATCCACCGCATGGCCCGGTGTCTCGCGCCCCACTTACACGGGAGGCTTGGGATTTGGCTTCAAATGGAACATGGGCTGGATGAATGACAGCCTGCGCTATATCAGCAAAGACCCGATTCACCGCAGATATCATCAGGGAGAGATTACCTTTTCCATGCTCTACGCGTTCCAAGAGCATTTCATTCTTGTTCTGAGCCACGACGAGGTGGTTCACGGCAAGGGCTCGCTCATCAATAAGATGCCTGGCGACGACTGGCAGAAATTCGCCAACTGCCGGATGTTTCTTGCCTGGATGTGGGCGCATCCAGGAAAAAAACTCATTTTCCAAGGAATCGAGTTTGGACAATTTGCGGAGTGGAAGCATGCGTTCAGCCTCGACTGGCACCTGACCGAGCAGCATTCCCACAAAGGCCTTAGCAGGCTTATGCAGCATCTCAACTGGCTCTACACTCATGAGCCATCCTTCTACGAACTGGATGACAGCTACGACGGCTACGAGTGGATCGATTTCAGCGACGCCGACAATTCGGTGTGGTCTTTCATGAGAAAATCACGAAATGGCGAGAGCATTCTCTTTGTGGTAAACGCTACGCCAGTCGTTCGTGACGGCTACCGAGTCGGAGTTCCTCGCACCGGTTTCTATGAGGAAATCTTGAACACAGACGCCGAGACTTACGGTGGCAGCAATGTCGGAAACTATGGTGGTGTTGAAGCCCATCAAGACTGGAGTTGGCAGAATCAACCCCACTCCATCGAAATCAATATTCCTCCGCTATCTGTCGTCGCATTTAAACTCAGGAATTGATCGGAAGCCAACCGGGCAGGTCAGCTTCAATCCATCAAGTCGGCATAATTCGCTAGTGCCATGGAACGGCTGAGCTCCAAAATGGTGTCTGAGTCATCGGCTTCCAGTGCCCGTGCGGCCAGTTTACCACATGCCGCTGCATCCAACGACTGAACAGCTTTTTTAACCCGAGGAACCATTGCGCTTGTGGCGCTCAACTCCTCCACCCCGAGACCGATGAGCAACGGGGTGAGCAGGATATCGGAGGCCATCTCGCCGCAGATTCCAGTCCAGATGCCGCGAGCACGAGCTGATTCCACCACCATTTTAATCATCCGCAAAATCGAGGGATGCGTGGGATTGTAGAGGTGGGCAATGCGGTCATTCAGGCGATCCACCGCGATGGAGTATTGAATGAGATCATTTGTGCCGATGCTGAAAAAACGAACTTCACGAGCGAGGTGGTCGGCGACAAGAACCGCGCTGGGAGTTTCAATCATGATTCCCACTTCGATCCACGGGTTGAAGGGAATCCCCTCACCTGCGAGTTCCTGTTTGCACTCCTCCAGAATGGCATTGGCGCGTCTAAGCTCCTCGATGCCGGAGATCATGGGATACATGACACGAATGTTGTTGATGGTGGCCGCGCGAAGAATTGCCCTCAACTGAGCCTTGAAGATCGCTGGATTCTCGAGGCAGAAGCGAATGGCTCTGCAGCCGAGAAAAGGATTTTCCTCCTCCCATGTCTCCAAGCTGGAAGCCACCTTGTCGCCGCCGATATCAAGTGTGCGAATGATGACGCTATGCGGCAAAGCCTGCTCGGCCGCGCTGCGATAGTGTTCAAATTGCTCATCTTCGCTTGGAGGAGTTGTGCGGTTGAGATAAAGAAATTCCGTTCGGAAGAGGCCTACGCCCTCAGCTCCATTTGCCGCCACATCGGACATTTCATCTGGCAAATCAATGTTGGCCGAGAGCACGATGTGACGACCATCCCGAGTCGTGGATGCCGTTTCCCGAATGAGGCGCAAACGCTCAACGACCTGTTCCTTTTCGCGTGAGAGGCGGTCGTATTCAGCCAAAGTGGCCGGAGAGGGGTTGAGAATGAGCAGACCGTTGTAGCCATCGATCAGGATATCATCGCCAATTTGGATTTGCTGACAGATGCCCTGCATTCCAACGATCGCGGGGATTTCCAAGGAGCGGGCCATGATGGCCGTATGCGAGGTCTTACTACCAATCTCCGTGACAAAGCCGTGCACCAGTTCGCGGTCCAACTGAGCCGTGTCGGAGGGCGTGAGGTTGTGGGCGACGATGATGTGCGACTGCTCGTGCGCGGCTGGATTTTGCGGAGCCTTGCCAAGAAGATGCCGGATAACGCGGCGGGCGACATCCTCAATGTCCACGACGCGTTCCCTGAGGTAGGGATCATCAATGGCCTCGAGTGTCCTACAATATTTGCGGGCCACTTCCTGGAAGATGTATTCGATGCAAAGGTGATCCCTCTCCAAGCTACGCAAAACTTCATCGATGAGCGTGCGATCCTCCACAACGAGAAGATGAGCATCGAAAATACTGGCATCGTGCGCTCCAATGGCCGATGAGATTTTTTGCTGAATTTCGAGGAGCTCTATGCGAGTGGCGATGAGTGCCGCTTCGAAGCGAGCAATCTCACCAGGAAGGTTTTCAGTGGAAATGGCCTCTGGAAGAATCTCCTCCTCCTCGGCCAAATGAACCAAGGCAGGAAAATGAGCGATACCATGGGCAACAGGTATGCCATGGAAACGCTTCTCGATTTTTACTTTTTCAACTCCCCGCATCTGCAGGCAGTTTGAACAAAAGAAAGATTGTAGGCAATGAGAAGAAGGCTGTGTGCCTCAATCTTCGCCAAAGCGGGTTTCCACGAGATTTTTGATTTCGGCTACGGCTTTTTCGGCATCGACACCCTCCGCTAGGAGAGTGAGTTTTGATCCCTTGCCGGCGGCCAGCATCATGAGGCCCATGATACTTTTGCCATTGACCCGCTCGCCGTCTTTTTCAACCCACACCTCGGCGCGGTAACGACTGGATATTTTCACAAACATGGCGGCAGGCCGCGCATGAAGGCCGTTGCGGTTATCGATAGTCACCTCGCAGGTTGTCTTCTGCAGGTCTTCCGCTGTCTTTTTTTTCGTAAGAATTCCCATTATCTGTTCCGGCGTTCGCTGATCATGTGAAGCAGTTTTTGATTAAATTCCTGTGCGCTGTTTTCGCCCATGTCTTTCAACTTCTGGTCTAGCGCGGCCACCTCTACCAGCCTCGCGATGTCGCGCCCAGTGCGGACGGGCAGTGTGACATGCGGGACTTTGATGCCCAGAATTTCATATGTTTCACGGTCGAGCCCGATTCTATCCACATTCTCGACCTCATGCCAATCTTTGAGTGTGACAACAAAATTAAGTTTTTTCTGAGGAACAACAGAACCAGCACCGAAGATCGAAGCGATGTTGATGATCCCGATGCCGCGAACTTCCATGTGGTAGCGCGAGATGCTGTCCGACATGCCGACAAGTTCGCTACCTTCGACGGAACGGAAGCGTGTGATGTCGTCACTGACAAGGCTGTAACCACGTTCGATGAGTCCAAGAACGCACTCGCTCTTGCCGATGCCGCTTGCCCCGCGTATGAGCGTTCCGACTCCCAAAATACTGACCATGCTCCCATGCTCCGTCGTGGATGGGGCGAAATCCGTCTCGAGAAGAATCGTGGCAGCATTGATGAATTTCATCGTGATCATGCTTGTTCGAATCACAGGTGTTTCAAACTCAGCGGCGGCGTCCAAGATGGCTGCAGGAACGGGGGCGTTTCTGGCTATGACAAGGCATGGCATGTTGCGAGAGAGCAATCCGCGAGCGCGTTCCTTGAGAGTCGCAACTGGAAGGCTCTTGAGATAGCTGAGCTCAGCAGCCCCGAGGACTTGAATGCGTTTCACCGCGAAATAACTGAAGAAACCCGACAGGGCCAGGCCAGGCCGGTTGATGGTGGGCTCTCGAATGAGGCGATTCAGACCGCGCGAACTGCCTTCCAGCCTGAGTCCGAGCTTCTCCGCGTGATTCGCATAGAAATGACCAACCGTTATGTGGCTTACTTTTTTGAACGGTTTGCTGTTGGCGGGCATGGAAGATTTGAAAAATGCAGTTAAGAGAAAAAACAAGTAAACCGCACTTCGCGTTTATGCAAACCAGCTCTACGCGTTTCGATCACATTGAAAAGGATTCGCCGAGGTAGAGCTTGCGGCTGATTGGATCGTTTAAAAGAAATTCCTTATTTCCTTGGCTCTCCACTCGGCCTTCGAAGATCAAGTAGGCGCGGTCAACGATATTCAGGGTCTCTCGCACATTGTGATCTGTGATGAGGATGGCGAGGCCCTGCTCACGCAAATCTTGGATGATCTGCTGGACATCATGGACCGCTATGGGATCAACGCCGCTGAATGGCTCGTCGAGCATGAGAAGCGAGGGATTCGTGACCAATGAACGGGCGATGGTGAGCCGTCGCTTTTCTCCTCCCGAGAGCGTGAGGGCTTCGTTTTTGGCAATGTGCTCGATGCCGAAGCGGGTTAGAAGCTCGTCGCAGCGCTCCTTGCGCGCTTTTTTGGGAAGGCCAGTTGTTTCAAGAATGGCGAGAATATTTTCCTCAACCGTCAGCTTGCGGAAGATCGATTCCTCCTGCGGAAGATAGCCCATGCCGTGGCGGGCCCGGCGATACATTGGCATGGCGGTGACATCTTCGCTGCGAAAGAAAACCTTACCACCATTTGGGCGCACGAGGCCGACGATCATGTAAAATGTGGTCGTCTTTCCTGCTCCATTCGGGCCGAGGAGTCCCACGATCTCACCTTTTTTGACATTGATGTCCACGCCATTGACCACAGCGCGACGGTTGTAAACCTTTACTAGCCCCTCGGTGTGGAGAAGCGGTTTTTCGGGATTCTCGCTCATTGCGGCTTCGCGGTGTCCGTGATCAGAGTTTTGCTCCCGCCAATCGTGCGGGATTGCCCACTGCTACGAAGGATCATGATTGTAGATTGCTCGGTCGCGACTTGGTTGTTGATACCCTGCTGGATCGAAGGCCAATCGCGAAGCACGACTTCACCGGAGTCGGGCTTGTAAGTCACGTCTCCGGCTCGTCCGATGGCTTGCTGCGCGTTGTTTTTAGGATCTGACTTTTCTTGGACAATGATAACATTCCCTTGAGCCTCGGCCACGGCGATGCCTTTCCGATCAGTGCTCAATGAGACTTTGAGACGGTCGCAGGTGAGTGTGAACTGGGGATCACGGACGACGACACGCCCGGTGAACTCGGCGATGTTTTTTTCGCTATCGAAACTGGATTCTTTTGTCGCGGTGATCTCGGTCTTCGCTCCAGACGGCCGATCACCTCCCGCCATATTAAAAAGACCGGGAGATTTGCCGGTCTTGGAATCGGCGGACATCGAGGCCTTGGCATCCTGAGCCTCCAGCGGGAAAATGAGAGAAAACAAGGCTAGGAGTGACAGAACGCCGATTTTGAAATTAATCATTGGGAATTTTCTTCTGTGGAGATAACCATTTTTACATTGCCTCGCAGGGTTCCAAAGCGGGTTTTGGTGTTGAATTCGATACTGTCGCCGGTGATTTCAAAATCCTCGCGATAGATTTTTGCCGAACTTTCGCCAGTAAGGATACGGGTTTCGAGGTTAAAGACAGCCTGTGGCAGTTCAACGAAAATTTTCCGACCTTCGCCATCAAGGACCTCGAGTTTGAGAGTCTCCATCTCGACTCGCTGTTCATTGACTTTTTTGGCAACGGCAGCCTCAAAGAGCATAAGCCGCCTACCGTCTTCGGCGTATTGAGGAACCTTGATACCATTCACTGGCATGCCTACGGGCACCGGCAAATCAAAGTCTCCAGGTTCATCAGAAGATGGCGACGTTGCAGGTTTTGACTCCGCATGGAGAGAGGCAAGAACGGTGGAGAGAACGAGAATACGGAAAAAATCAGACCACGACATCGCGGAGGGCTTTCAGTTGTTTGATCAATCTCGGCAGATCGCGGAGGGGCACTTGATTCGGTCCGTCTGAGAATGCCTTGGCTGGGTTTTCGTGGGTTTCCAGAAATACGCCGTCGCAGCCCGCAGCCACCGCTGCTCGAGCAAGGACAGGGGCCAGTTTACCGTCGCCCCCTGTAGTCTCCCCTGCCCCACCGGGTCGTTGCACCGAGTGGGTGGCGTCAAAAACAACAGGGCAACCGAGCTCCTGCATCCAAGGAATCGAGCGCATGTCAGCGACGAGGTTATTATAGCCAAAAGTCGTGCCCCGTTCGGTGAAGATGTAATTTTTGCAACCTGCCGCCTCGAGTTTCAAAGCGACATTTTTCATGTCCCAAGGTGCCAGGAATTGTCCCTTTTTCACATTCACTATGCGGCCGGTCTGGGCTGCGGAAATGATCAGGTCGGTCTGACGGCAGAGAAATGCTGGAATCTGAAGTATATCCACAAAACGACCTGCAATTTCCGCCTCCTCCGGAGAATGGATATCCGTCGTGACCGGCACGCCCAGATCAGCGCCGATCTCGGCTAGCAAGGCACATCCATCGTGCACAGTGGTGCCTCGGAATGACTTGTTCGAAGTGCGGTTCGCCTTGTCGTAGGAGGCTTTGAAAACAAACCCAACGCCTTCACCATCACAAATGGCCTTGATTTTAGCACCCATGCGGCGGGTGAAGGCTGGGCTCTCGATCACGCAGGGACCGAGGATGAAAAGCAACTCACGCCCTCCAATGGATTGAGAGCCGACCTTGAGAATACGACGTTTTGCCATGTGCAGGCATCCTAGTCTTTCGTTACGAATGGGCAAAGATTTTCGTCGTCTGTGCGTGCTTAGTAAAAACAAACGCTTCGACGCTGCGCTGCTCGGCCCCGAGGCCCTTAAGTCCATGCTCCTCGGCGGGGGCGATGTCCCAAATCCAACGATCAGCCGGCGCGGGCAAACCTACCTCGCCGAGCAGCGGAGACCACTCGTGATGACCATACCGTTGCGCGGTATCTGTGATCAAAACAGCCGTGGAGGCACTTTCGAGAAGCTCGATATGATTTTGCTGGATGCGGGCCACGCCTGCATCGACCAAGGCCGAGTTGAAACGCTTCCCCCAAAGATGAGATGCCGGCAACGCAAGCTGCGTCAGGAGGCAAGATGAGACCAAAGCATCCGCACTCTCCAAGAGACTACGGAGATTTTGATCCAGAGCTATTGGCAAGGAGGGATCCTTCAACTGCAGCGCCCCGGAGAGATCAGAGGAACAGAGCTTGATCCGCCCCCCAGAGAACAAGGACAGAATTTGCACCTCTAGTGGATGGACCACATCAATGAGAGTGATGCGGGAGAAGTTGTTTTTCAAATGCCGGAGGTCGATGTCGCGCAGATGCCCGCTTCCGAGAACAGCTACATGATTCCCGCTGGAAAGTTGGCGGGTGAGGAAGCTTTTGCAGGACTGAAGATGGCTTTGCCACGAACTGCGGCACCGATTGGCGCGGTGGCGTATGGCGATCTGCTCTGCCAAGAGGCCGTTCGTTCTTGCACGGAGCGAGGCAGGTGTGAGGCACCATTCCAGTAGTTCCAAAATCATAAGCAGTGGCTCCAAAACTATGCGCATACGAGAATCCGCGCGACGAAGTTTTTGTATCTGGAATTGCCCGCTGTGATCGCGTAGTTGTTTTCCATGGCAAGAAATGTTTTGGGAGGCGATCTGGAGCCCTGCTGCTACGAACCACTGACAGGATACTACCGTGATGGCCATTGCCACACAGGCAACGGAGACACCGGCGTGCACACGGTGTGTGCCGTCATGACGGATGCCTTCCTGAAGTTTTCCCGCGAGCAAGGGAACGATCTCTCCACGCCCCGACCGGAGTATGAGTTTCCAGGATTGAAAGCCGGCGACAAATGGTGCCTCTGCGCCAGTCGATGGAAGGATGCCTACAATGCAGGAATGGCTCCACGAGTCGTTTTGGAGGCCACCCACGCTTCGACTCTAGAGTTCGCCTCAATCGAAGAACTCAATGCCAGCGCGACCGACTAGGAAACTACCGCCGAGCACCACGCGCGTTGTTCCGATCGGTGAGGAAAAGATTTGATCCGCGCTGCTGGAGAACAAAAGTATTGTTGTCACCATATTTGGTCCAAGGTCCTTGCGGCACCTCTCGAACATCCACAAACTTCCAATCGCAAACATCCTTGCCACCCATGCCAAGGTAATCCCGCACAGCAGGGGAGACATCAAGACCAGCCCCTTGGTTGAGATTGGGTTTCGGACGGTCGTTACCGAACACATACTGCCAATGGTCTGTTCGGAAGGGCCCGCAGTCCTCCCACTGAGCGTAGGCGATGCGATTTCCGCGCCGGATTGCCACCCAGCGACCTTTGCACACAGACTGTCCTGCTTTTTCAAAGGCCTCCCGGAACCATGGAATAGCACTTCGCGACTCGGGTTTGGTCGCTCCACGGGTCACATCGTTGTAAGGCAACGCTACATAGAAAGGATTTTGTCGCGGGATGAATTTCGGGAAAAACCCACGTCGAGCGCTAGGTTCGGGGTTATCATACCCTCCAAAACTTTGGTGCCACTCCGGATCCCATGAACTCTTGCAATTCGGCACAGGGTTATTGCGCGTGGGCTTCTCGCCGACCCAAAAAACTGTGGTCACGATGTTGCGCTTCCAAGGATATCGCGACAGACCAAGCGAGGATGGAGCTTGAGTAGAAACCGCTGGTGGTTCGACTCGGAGAATGGCTTTCTCCCTGAGATTCAAGGCAAATTTCTCAAAATCGGCATCGACCGATGCAAAGACAAATCCCTGCGCCAGAATCAAGAAAACAAGAATATGAAGGCTACGTTGACTGGGCATTTGACCTAACTTGGTCTAGCAACTTGTCGATCGCAAACCAAAAGTCGCTTTTTCCATTTGAGGCATGGAGTGTTTCGACTCTAGGCAAATTTTTACTCATCGACCAGAAGCACGTTGTCTTTTCAGTCTTGGGCGGATTGTATCTCGCGTGATGTCGTGTGTGTTACCTTGGATTTTAGCATTATTCAGCGGGCTTCTTCTTGGGTTGTGCTACCCTCCTTATGGACTCGGCGATCTTTGCTGGGTGGCACTGACACCGCTTGTTTGTGCCGTGTGGTTTTGCCCACCGGCAAGCCATCGTGACTGGCTCAGAACGGCCTTCCTCGGCTACGCAAGCGGGTTAGTATTTTTTGCGATGAGCGCACGTTGGCTCACGACACTCACATGGCCAGGCTATATGCTACTGGTTTTGTATTTCGCGTTTTATTTCAGCTCGTGGACTCTTTTTGCCAAAGCCTTGGCTTCGCCCTGTTCGAAAGAAGAATCCTGGCTCGGATCCTTGCACAACCTCCGCGTCTGCGCCATCGGCGCTGCCGCATGGGTCGCCTTGGAGTGGCTCAGGGGCGTCATTTTTCCGGCATTCGGATGGAATGGTCTCGGCATCGCACTTCATGGGAACATCGCACTCATTCAGATCGCCGACATTACCGGCGCGGGAGGAATTTCATTTCTGGTTGCGATGACCAACCTCATGCTCGCGGCAACAGTCAAACGCCTGCTCCTCGAAATCAAACGGGGCGCCCGGCGCGCCCACTATGACTTTGCCATCACCATAGCCATGGTGGCCCTGACATGGAGCTACGGCGTCCGGCAACTCTTCAGCCCCGACTCACCCAGCGAACCGCTGAGCTTCGCCGCCGTTCAGCCAAACATCCCTCAAAATGTCCGCAACGATCCCAACTTCGAACTTCAGGTTCTCGAAACTCTGAAAAGCCAAACTCTCCCGGCGATCGCCATGGACCCTGACATCATCCTCTGGCCCGAGTCATCGACGCCCAGTCCGCTTCTCGGGAATCAATTCACATGGGACCTTGTGAGAGGACTTGCCGAGCAATATGCAGGAGACCTCCTCATTGGCACTACGCACTGGGGAAATGATGGCGATTACAACTCCATTGCCTTGCTGACCAAGCAGGGAAAAGAGGCCCAACTCTATCACAAAATGCACCTCGTCCCCTTCGGTGAGTATGTTCCAATGCGGAAAGAATTCCCACTTCTCGCCAAGATCGTAGGCGATCTGGTGCCATCCGATTTCGACGCCGGAAAAGAATTCACACTGTTGGAACTCCACGCCAAACCTGTAAAACTCGGACCACTCGTCTGCTTCGAGGATACTGTCGCCGATCTCGCACGCCACTTCGCCCTGCTCGGTGCACAAGCCTTCGTCGTTGTGACAAATGATGGGTGGTTCCTTAAAAGCGCAGGCTCGCAGCAGCATCTCGACAACGCCGTTTTCCGTTGCGTGGAAAATAAAATACCAATGATTCGCGCCACAAACACCGGCGTGACTTGTGCCATCGACCGCCTTGGGGTTGTGCGCGAAGTCCTTCGAGATGATTCGGGCAGCACATTTTTGCAAGGCGTGCTCTTCAGCAAAATCAATGTCCCCACATTACCTAAACCCACTTTCTTCGCACTCTACGGAGAAATCTTTTCGATTTCCTGCCTCGCCATAAGCCTTCTCGCTCTCGCCATTTCGCTAAACCGCATCAGAAAAAATAAAAAATCGTCTTGTTCGAACCCATCCGAAACGAAAACCTCCGCGCCATGAAAGTCCTCGTAACCGTTCTGCCGAAACCATCCGTCCTCGACCCTCAAGGCGCCGCCGCCGCTGAAGCCATCCGCCACCTTGGCCTCACCGGCGTGGGACGCGTCCGCATCGGCAAAGTCATCGAACTCGAACTCCCCGATTCGACGCCCGACTCCGAAATCCACCGCATCGCCAAAGACCTCCTCTCCAACCCCGTCATCGAGGACTACTCATTCAGCAAATAATGAAATTCGCCGTCATCCGCTTCCCTGGCTCGAACTGCGACCAGGACTGCGTTCTCGCTCTCAATAACCTCTCCGGCGCCTCGGCCGACTTCGTGTGGCACAAGGACACCTCGCTCGCAAGCTTCGACGCCGTCGTTGTCCCCGGTGGCTTCTCCTATGGCGACTACCTGCGCTGCGGAGCCATCGCCCGCTTCTCGCCGATCATGCAAACGGTGAAAAGTTTCGCCGCATCCGGTGGCACGGTCCTCGGCATCTGCAACGGCTTTCAAATCCTCTGCGAGAGTGGACTACTCCCCGGCGCCCTCGTTCGCAACAAAGGCCTCCACTTCGTCTGCAAACACCAAAGCATCCGCGTAGAATCGACGAATTCTCGATTCACCCACACCGCCACCAAAGGCCAAGTGCTCAACATCCCCATCGCCCACGGCGAGGGATGCTACTTCGCCGACGACGCCACCCTCGCCGCTCTCAACGCGAACGACCAAATCCTCGTCCGCTACTGCGACGCCTCCGGCCAGACAACCGAAGCCGCAAACCCCAACGGCTCTCGCGAAAACATCGCCGGCATCTGCAACGAAACCCGAAATGTCTTCGGCCTCATGCCCCACCCCGAGCGCGCCTGCGACCCCGCCCTCGGCAGCACCAACGGACTGGTGATCTTCGATAGTTTGTTGAAATGTTAACCACGGAGGACACGGAGAGCACGGAGGAGTTTGAAAACAACTCCCTGACAGACGCTATCATTGGCGCAGGCATCTCCGTGCACCGCGAACTCGGGCCTGGCCTACTCGAATCAGTTTATGAGAAATGCCTCGCATTCGAGTTAGCCGACCGAGGTTTCTCCGCTACCACGCAACAAGAAATTCCCGTCAGCTACAAAAACCTCACCTTCGATTGTGGTTTCCGCGCCGACCTCATCGTCGAAAACAAAGTCTTAGTGGAACTCAAATCCATCGACCAACTCCTCCCCGTTCACACAGCCCAAGTCCTCACCTACCTGAAACTCTCCAACCTACGAACGGGCCTCTTGATCAACTTCAATGTCTCGCTCCTCAAAAACGGCATCAAACGCCTTTCCCTGTAAAAACCCTCTTCTTCACCTCCGTGCTCTCCGTGTCCTCCGTGGTTAAAAAATCTTCCAATATGTCCGCCATCACACCCGAAATCATCTCCAAACACGGCATCACGCCCGACGAATACGAACGCATCAAATCCATCCTCGGACGCGAGCCCAACCTCACCGAACTCGGCGTTTTCTCCGTCATGTGGAGTGAGCATTGCTCCTACAAAAATTCGAAGCTCGAGCTGAAAAAATTCCCCGTCACCGGCCCCCGCGTGCTCGTGAAGGCGGGCGAGGAAAATGCCGGCGTCATCGACATCGGCGACGGATGGGCCATCGCATTCAAGATAGAGAGCCACAACCACCCTAGCGCCATCGAACCATTCCAAGGCGCGGCCACAGGCGTCGGCGGCATCATTCGCGACATCTTCACCATGGGTGCCCGCCCTGTGTTCTCGATGAATTCTCTCCGCTTCGGCGACATCCGCGGCGACTCCCAGCAATCCGCCACCAACCGCCGCCTCTTCGCAGGAGTGGTAAATGGCATCGCCCACTACGGAAATTGCATCGGCATTCCGACCATCGGCGGCGAGGTGTATTTCGACGACAGCTACTCGGGAAATCCGCTCGTCAATGTCTTCTGCCTCGGCATCCTCAAGCACGAGCAAATCGCCCGCGGAGCCGCCAAGGGCGTGGGCAATCCAGTTTTCTATGTCGGAGCCGAAACCGGCCGTGATGGCCTCGCCGGAGCCGCCTTCGCCTCCCGCGAACTCACCGAGGAATCCAAGGAAGACCGCCCCGCCGTGCAAGTAGGCGACCCCTTCCGCGAAAAACTCCTCCTCGAAGCCTGCCTCGAACTCCTCGCCAGCGGCTGCGTCGCGGGCATCCAGGACATGGGCGCCGCAGGCCTCACTTGCTCGACCTGCGAAACCGCCAGCCGTGGCGGCACAGGCGTTGAAATCGATGTCAACCTCGTGCCAAAACGCGAGACCGGCATGACCCCCTACGAAATCCTGCTCTCCGAATCCCAAGAACGCATGCTCGTCATCGTCAAAAAAGGCGAGGAAGACAAAGTCCGCGCCATCTTTGAAAAATGGGACCTCCCCTACGCCCATGTCGGCGTGGTCAACGACGACGGCATGATGCGCGTCCGCGAGGGTAACGAAATCGCCGTCGAAATCCCTGCACGCCAACTCGCCGACGAAGCCCCGCTTTACTCACGCGAAGCCGCTCCCAAAAAGGCTCCCGATCCGCTCGACCTCGCCAGCGTGCCAGAGGCCGATCCCCTCACCGCTCTCGAAACTCTCCTCGCCCATCCGAGCATCGCCTCCAAGCAATGGGTCTGGCAGCAATACGACCACATGGTCCGCCTCGGCGCCACCGTCCTACCCGGATCGGATGCCGCCGTCTTCATCGTCCGCGAGGCCAATAAAATCCTGGCCGCATCCACCGATTGCAACGCGATCTATTGCAAACAAGATCCCCGCGAAGGCGGCCGCATCGCCGTCGCCGAAGCCGCGCGCAATATCGCCTGCACCGGCGCAACACCGCTCGCCGTCACGGACAACTTGAATTTCGGAAATCCCCACAAACCCGAAAATTTCCTCCAACTCCGCGAAGCCATCGAAGGCCTCGCCGAAGCCTGCCGCGCATTCGACACACCCGTCACCGGCGGCAATGTGAGCCTCTACAACGAATCCCCCGCAGGAGCCATCGACCCCACACCCACCGTCGGCATGGTCGGCCTCGTCGAAAAACCAGAGCACATCACCACCCAAGCCTTCAAAGCCGCGGGTGACATCATCCTCCTCATCGGCGAACCCGGCAACGAACTCGGCGCGTCACACTACCTCCTCGCCGTCCACGGCCGCAAAGCCGGCGCCCCGCCCCAACTCGACTACACCAAGGAACTCGCCGTCCAAAACGCCGTCCGCGACCTCATCCGCAGAGGCCTCGTCAAAAGCGCCCACGACTGCTCCGAAGGCGGCCTCGCCGTCAACCTCGCCGAGTCCTGCCTGAGCGGAAACCTTGGAGCCAAAACCGAAATCCCCGGCACTCGCGCCGATGTCGCCCTCTTCAACGAGTCGCAATCCCGCATCGTCATCACCTTCGCCCCCCGCCACGCCAGCGAAATCCTCGACCTCCTCAAATCCCGAAGCGTCCCCAACACCCGCCTCGGCGAAGTCACCAAAGCCCCTAACCTCACCATCGAAGCCACCGGCAAAACCTTCTCTTGGCCACTGGAAAAACTCCGCACCCCATTTGAAAAAACCATCCCGTCTCTGATGAGTTGGGAGAAGTAATCCGCACCAATGATTCTCTCTTTTTCGGATAAAGACACCGAAGAGCTTTTTCGCACGGAGAGTAATCGTCGTTTCTCACAAATCGCAAGGGTCGCCACCCGCAAACTTACGGCGCTGGATGCCGCAGAGCAGATCGAAGACATGGCGGTCCCGCCCGGCAACCGCCTTGAGCCTCTGCGCGGAAAGGGTGCTGGTTGGCACTCGATTCGGATCAACGACCAATGGAGGATTGTCTTCCAATGGACCGCCAATGGTCCTTCTGAGGTCGCCATTGTGGACTACCATTGACACCGAGCTATAACGCTATAGGATATAAACTATGAAACATGCTATCACGCCGGGTGAAATTCTTCTGGAAGACTATCTCGTGCCCATGGGTATTTCCCAAAACGCTCTCGCACGAGCCCTTGGCATCAGTCCGCGAAGCATCAACGAAATCGTGCTCGGTCGCCGCAGCATCACGCCCGAAATGTCGCTCAAACTCGGCAAATTCTTCAAACAAAGCGCTCAATTCTGGTTCAACATCCAAACCACCTGCGATTTCCGCCAATTGCTCAAAAGAGAAAAGCAAATCACTGCGACGGTAATCAAGGACTAGACCGAGTTGGCAGCTTGAATACTCCCTCAACTTCCGACCATGCCGTGCAAACCTCGATTATCCAAGTCAAAGCCAGCGAATAGGTAGGCCGTGAGAGAGATAAGCACAAGAGGCTCACTTCTTGATATTCAGCTTGGTCAAGATGTCTATTTTGGTGACGATGTTTATATTGTTGAGGAGATTCGCAAAGGTGGAATGGCTCTTGCTGCCTTGCTTGCCCGTCGTAATGTATGCCAGTGCGAGACATTCCTATTGAGACGATCAACGAATGGATTGCTTAGGATGAACGGGGTGCGGAAGCCTTTTGGTCAACCGCGCAATATTGTCGGCCCGCAAGTGCGACGCATGCGGTGCAAGGCAGGACTCTCCCAACCGGCCTTAGCGGCCCAGTGCCAGCGCATCGGTTGGGATGTCGGGCGCGATGCCATAGCCAAAATTGAAGGCCGAACAAGATGGGTCGCCGACAGTGAGCTCATCCATTTGGCAAAAGCCCTCTCGTCCCCCCTCACAGATTTATTCACGAGTGCGTCCCGGCGCGCGGCGAAGGGAAAATAAAACAACCAAGATACCGCGGGGAGTAGGCGAACATTTCCACTCTTGGTTCCGTGGGAAAACTCCAGCCCTTGCCAAAAAATCAGCTGGGCAAAAGAGCAAACCGACGAAGCGGTGAACGCTTTAAAAAACCCTAAAAAACACCATCGGTGAACACAGGCAGAAATTGCGGGACATTATCACACTTTCTTTCCCACTTTGCCATTTTTTGACCCTCAAAAACTCGGGGAACCGCATAGACACTGCGCTGGCGGATGGGGGGGGATTCGAACCCCCGATACCTTTCGGTATACACGCTTTCCAGGCGTGCGCAATCGACCACTCTGCCACCCATCCATAAGCGAGGGTGTGTTGATATCGGAGAATGGAGAGGTTGACAATCGTCGCGTTGATTATTTTTCAGGCTGGGTGCGGGAAAAGGCTAGGAAGAGATGCAACGAACAATCACTCGCAGACTGCTCCGAGCGTCTCCTAAAAGGCCCTCTGCGACCCAGCATCAGAGCAGGGCATCTTTTTTAACTGCGGCGTTCAGCATCACCAGATAATCGGCGCGAGAAACTTCTCGAGCGCCGAATTTCTCCAAATGCGGGGTTACCCACTGAGTATCGAGGAGCAGGAATCCACCCTCGCGCATCATTTGGACAAGGCAGCAAATAGCAACCTTGGACGCACCCGGCACCCGGTGGAACATGGACTCGCCGAAAAAAGCACCACCGATCTGGACTCCGTAGAGCCCACCGGCCAGTTGTCCATCACGCCAAACCTCGACCGAGTGCGCATGGCCAAGATTGTGAAGTGCTGTATAGCTTTGAAAAATCCCCTCATCGATCCAAGTTTCCTCACGTTCGGCACAACCCAGCATGACTTGATCAAAAGCGGTATCCAGCCGCATTTCCCAAGCCGGATCCTTGAGCGTCTTGCGCGTGCCGTGAGGAATCCGAAACTCATCCAAAGGAATAATGCCCCTCGGATTCGGTGAGAACAAACGCGTCTCACCATCCACCGCCATCGGGAAAATTCCCTTGCGATAAAAGTCCAGCAAAAGCTCGGGAGGAATCATGTTTGCCATGGTTGGGAGGAATGAATAGCTTGAACTGCTTATGAAAGGCGTGTTCTATATTTTGTCATTACAAATTTTGCTTTTACTAGGTGGTTGCGCGGTTTCCGAGCAATCCGCCGAGGACGTGGGCGGGCAGTTTCAAGAGGGAATCCAAGGACGTGGGAAGATTGTCCCGAACCACACAATGTCCGACGACTTCGGTCCAGACTACAGATAAGCCCTAGCCATGCCGCAAAAAACTGCCGGGGATAAAATCCTCATCCTGGATTTCGGTTCACAATACACCCAGGTCATCGCCCGCCGCGTGCGGGAGTGCCAAGTTTACTCCGAGATTGTTCCCTATCACACCAAGGCTTCTGCCATTGCGAAGCTGAAGCCATCGGGCATCATCCTCTCGGGCGGTCCAGCCAGCGTTTACGCACCCAAGGCTCCGCAAGTGGATCGCAAAATCTACGATCTCGGTGTGCCTGTTCTCGGCATCTGCTACGGCATGCAACTTATCGCACATGGCCTAGGCGGCAAGGTCGAACGCTCGACCGAGCGCGAATACGGCCCCGGCAAGCTCAAAGGTGATGCCAAGTGCGCCCTCTTCCACAAGCTTCCCGCGACGCTGGATGTCTGGAACAGCCATGGGGACAAAATTACCAAGCTCCCGACAGGCTTCCGTCCGCTTGGCAAAACGGAAAACTCCCCGCATGCCGTCATCGGCGACACCAAGCGCAACATCTACGGCCTTCAATTCCATCCCGAAGTCGTCCACACGCCACGCGGCGGCGAGATTCTCGCAAACTTTGTCCACCGCATCTGCGGCTGCAAATCCAACTGGACGATGGAGTCCTTCATCGACCGCACCTGCCGAGAAATCCAGGAGCAGGTGGGCGATGGAAGCGTCATCCTCGGCCTGAGCGGCGGCGTAGACTCCTCCGTAGCCGCAGCACTCCTGCACAAAGCCATCGGTGACCGCCTGACATGCATCTTCGTGGATAACGGCCTCCTCCGCGCCAACGAACGCGCCGCTGTCGAAAAACTCTTCGCTGGAGAGTTCCGCATCCGCATGAAAACGGTGGATGCCTCCAAACAATTTCTTACAAAACTTAAAGGCGTCACCGACCCTGAGAAGAAACGCAAAATCATCGGCAACGAATTCATCAAAGTCTTCGAAGCCGCCGCCAAAGACCTCAAGAAGACAGACCCCGGCCACTACCGTTTCCTAGCCCAAGGCACCCTCTACCCCGATGTCATCGAGAGTGTTTCCATTTCTGGGAATCCCGCCGCCTTGATCAAAAGCCACCACAACGTCGGAGGCCTCCCCGAGCGCATGAAATTCGAGCTCGTCGAGCCCCTGCGCCAGCTCTTCAAAGACGAAGTCCGCCGTGTCGGCGAAGAACTCGGACTCTCCAAGGAAATCGTCCACCGCCAGCCATTCCCAGGTCCTGGACTCGCAGTCCGCATCATAGGAGCCATCACTCCCGAGCGCCTGCGCATCGTGCGCGAGGCGGATGCCATCGTGATCGAGGAAATGAGAACCTCCGAGTGGTATTACAAAGTCTGGCAATCCTTCGCCGTTCTTCTGCCCGTCCGCTCCGTAGGCGTCATGGGCGACGAGCGAACCTATGACTACACAATCGCCCTGCGCATCGTTAGCAGTCATGACGGCATGACAGCCGATTGGGTCCGCATGCCGCAGGAAATCCTGGCCCGCATCTCCGCGCGCGTCATCAACGAAGTCAAGGGCGTGAACCGCGTCTGCTACGACATCTCCAGCAAACCACCCGCCACCATCGAGTGGGAATAAAACGAGGCTGGCCAGTAACTCAGGATCAAAGCCAAAAGAAAACAGGCACGAGTCAGATTCCGACCCGTGCGCAACAACTCCAAAATCGCTATAACTTTTCGGTTTGACTTCGCCTCACTCAGGAATAATGTTGCGAGTGTTAATGCGGGTATAGCTTAGTGGTAAAGTTCCTGCCTTCCAAGCAGGCCATGAGGGTTCGATTCCCTCTACCCGCTCCACTTCCCCTCTCGAGTCACAGCGGCTCAAATTCAGGTCAAGGCGCAAGACTGTAGGAACTCAGCACTCGAAAAACGTCATGGATGTGGGCGTCTTTTCTAAACTCTAAAACGACGGGCTCCGTGCGACTCTTGATCCAGATTTTGATCTCGGCATCGAGGTCGAAGTGCCCTGCTGTTTCCTTGGTGAAGTAATCGATGCTCTTGTAGGGCACGCAGGTGTATTCGCGCTTCTTGCCGGTCATGCCCTGCTTGTTCACAAGAAACAACCGGAAATTGGTGAATACGATCAGATCGCGGAAAAGTTTGTAGGCATGCTGAATTTCCTCACCATCTATGAGGAGATCGGAAAATTCCTTTTCGAGTTTCGAGGCATCGACCTCCGAAGCATTGCCAACCAGCGCACTTAAAAATCCCATGTGCAGAGTTTCGTTTTTTCTTGAGTCAAAAAGCAACCCCGGATAACGCTGGAGTTCCTCAATCCCAAGCCGAAAACTTTTTTTAGAAAATTTCGCTCCTCCCCCAGCGGATGTCTGACCGGACTTGGTAGAGTTGCCGAGAAATGATCACACAACTCATACATCTCATCGACTCGGCGATACGCCGCACCCACCCGCAAAGCCACTCCAGGAGGCCATTGGCATGGCAGAGTGAGTTTCTTTTCATTCCGGAAAAGTCGAAGCCCACCTTTTCAGGCTTTCGACCACTCGCGCACACCCGCTCGACTTATCCGGCGGACAGTCGCCCTAAAGGAAACTGAGCCGCCTATCCACAGCCCACGAAACCAAAAACACAAACCAGAAAGACAAACCAATGAAAATCCAAGCCCACCTCGACCATTCCACCATTCTGGCCAACCAAGGATGCCCCGTGCATCTTGCCGTCGAACTCACAGCCCCCTTCGCTGAAGCCGGAGAACGCCGCCCGATGGCCTTCTGCGCCATTCTGGACCGCAGCGGCTCCATGGCTGGACGCCCTTTGGCCCATGCCAAGGCGGCCTGCGAAGGCATCATTCGAAATCTTCGCGCCTCCGACCAATTCGCGCTCGTCGCATTTGATAGCACCGCCGAAGTTGTGTTGCCGATGGCAACAGTCTGCGACAAGGCTCGCGCCATCGAGGCGGTGCGCCGGATTCAAGACATGGGCTGCACCAACCTCTGTGCAGGGTGGATGCTCGGCCGCGACGAACTCCGCAAAACGGAGCACACCGCCGCACGGCGCACCCTGCTTTTGAGTGATGGCCTGCTCAATCGTGGCATCATAGACCAACCCGAGGTTTCCCGCATAGTGTGCGACGGCCTCGAGCGCTCGCAGATCCGAACATCCACGCTGGGATTCGGCGACTGCTATGATGAAAACCTCCTCGAAACACTGGCCACAGGTTCTGGAGGAAACTTCTACGACGCGAATTCACCGGAAAAACTCCCTGCCATTTTCGAGTCGGAGCTCGAGGGGCTGCAGCGCACGGCATGCCAGAATGTGCGTGTTCGAGTCCGAAAACTCGATTTCTGCGAGGCTTGGGGCCTCTACGCCTCCTTCCGTTCGGTTCCCCTACCCGATGGCCGCGTGGAGATTGCCCTCGGTGACCTCACCAGCGACGAGTCAGCCACGTTGGTTTTCCACCTGGATGTCCTCCCGCTGCCACTACTGCCAGACGGCACGGCGGCGGCAACGCTCGAAGGCGAGCGCCTACTCGAGCTCGAAATTCTATGGGACGATCTCACCAGCCCCGCGCTGGCCTCGCGCACGCACACCCAGACCATCCGCATCCTCCAGACGCAGGATCCTGCAGACATACGCCTCAACGAGGATATTATTCCTGCAGTCGCCACGCAGTGCGCTGGACTTGCGGTGGACAAGGCAACCCAAGCCGCAAATGAGAACAGAGTTCAGGAGGCCATCCTCATCCTCAAGCAGGCCCTCGAAAAAATCCGATCCTTCGGCAACGAATCCAAGGCCGCCGATGGAATCCAGGCTCTCGAGTCGCTCCTGCAAACCCTCGAAATCCACGGAGGTCTCGACGCCCGTTCCAGTAAAGCCTCCAAATTCCGTTCGAGCCACATGCGGAAAATGAAAAGCATGGCCTCTTGGACGCTGGACGAGCAGGCTCCCTCCTACTCGAAAAACCCTCTCCCGCAAGACCCCTCATCAGGAGAGAACAAACAGCCTTGAAAAAATTCACCCACTCAAGGCTGTAAGGTCCGCAGAATCAGTTCCAGCCTGATTTTGCGAGGATCGGCATCATCGTTTTTTTCACCGAAATTTCACCCGCAAAAACGCTGATTTCGCAACAGAAAAATCCGTCTCAAACGAAACTATTTCACTCTTAATTTCACCTCGAAAAACCTAACTTTCACCCATGTGGATCGCATCAAATATCGGCTTCTATTCTATCGTTAAAAAATCATCCCACCTCAATGAGGAAGGGCCTGAAGTGCATGTCATACGCGCACGAGACAAGGATGATCTGACCCGCCTTCTTGCCAAGACTAGTCATACGCCCGACTTCGAATGGAAGGAGTCATCCGTGACGCGCATTCATAACTGGGACTACTCGGACTACCGCTACCGAATTTATGTCGAAAACAGCGAAGATTTCGCCGCCATTTTTGACGCCCTGAGCAGCACGATCACCTACGACAACTTCAAGGACGAGATTCTGGCCACGCCGCACCAACTCAAGAAATACAAGGCCTACGAAGGGCTTTGGTTCGACATCATGGACGCCCACCGCAAAGTGCATTCCGAAGGGCAGGCTTGAGTCAAATTTCTATGAATGACTCCACACCAACCGACCCTGCTCATCAAAACGAACCCAACGAGACATCGCTCCAGATGGTTCGAGAGGTGCTTGACCGATATGCCACGGGTTACCATGAAAAGAAGGACATCATTGTGATGCAAATCTCGATGTCCAAAGCCCCGTTTCGCTGCGAATTTTACTGCCGAGGAACCTTGTGGATTATTATTCGCCTCCGCTTTCCGGCCTTTGTGGAGGACGCCTTCGTGGAGCAAGCATCGGAGTTTGTGACCCGAAACAATTCATTAACTCCTCAGAAGCTCTGGGATTTCGACTTTGCCAATCAAGATATCACGCTCTGCCACTGGTTTGAAATTCAGGGACAGGATCATTTGGCCTACCGTTTTGAGCAAATGTGCCGCACCATATTTCTTACAGCCGACGCAGGCTTTGCCCCGCTCGTTTCCCTGCTCTCGGGATTCATGAGCGCGGAAGAAGCTTCCGCCAAAACAGAGGAAGCTTATGGGAAGGCCATGGATGAAATGGAAAATCCGTCCGACGAACAAGAGTCCGACGAAACCTTTCGTTAGCGCAGCGATCCCCTCGCCCATAGTGAAACCCACAAAATGAAAATGACCCTTCAAAAAATGCGGTGGATCGCATCTGGCGCACTCATCGTTTGCTTTGTCGGCATGATATGCTGTCGGCTTGGAGAAGCTCATTGGCATTGGCTGGCATGGCCTCTGGCATTTTTTGAGGCGGCGACTGTCGGTGCCCTGGCTGATTGGTTTGCGGTGGTGGCTTTGTTTCGTCACCCGCTGGGAATTCCGATTCCACACACAGCCATTCTTCCGAATAACAAAGCGCGCGTGGCTGAATCGGTGGCGACCTTTTTGGAGGAGGGATTTCTTACTGAGGCGCAGCTCGGCCCAAGAATTCGCAAGATCGACTTTGCGGGCATGATCTCGCGCTGGCTGAGTGCCAACGCGGAGAGCCTGGGCAGCCGAGTGGGCAAATTTGCCCCCGTGTTGCTCGAGAGGATTCCATCCGAGCAAATCACCAACCTGCTCACGCAGCGCGCACGCCATGTCATCCTCACTGCGAATGCCGCTCCCCTGCTTGCCGGTGGACTCCAGACGCTCACCGGGAGCGGTCGGGATCGCGAAATTTTCAACTCTGTGGTCATTTCATTTCGCGACCTCATCGCGGAGAATCGCGAGACCATCCAAACAAAGATCAGCGAGGAAGTCCCGATCTCGTCCGACTTGCTGAATGCCATTCCCTTTCTCAAAAACGCAGCAGGCCCTGCGTTGGATCACTTCCGAAACCAAATCGCCGCCGCCGTCGCTAACCGCACGATTGAAAAAATCCACACCGCTCTCAATGAAGCCTGCTCAAATCAAGACCACCCGATCTGGGTTTCCTTCCAAACGCGCCTGAACCTACTCATCACAGACCTGGAATCCTCGCCCGAACTCGCAGGAAAAGTTCGCGCCATGCAGGAGGCGCTGGCAAACAGCCCGCTCGTGGATGATTTTTCCCGAAAGGCCTGGGAGGAGCTTGCAGACTTTCTCAAGCGCGACCTTGCTGCGGCAGACTCTGTCATTTTGCAAAAGATTTCCGAGGCGCTGCTTTCGGCCTCCCGCGAATTGACCGAAAACACCCCCCTGCGCGAAGGGACAAATACATTCCTGGCCGAGCAAGTGCTCGGAGCCGCGTTGGCAGCCAAGCCGCACATCCGCGAGATCGTCACCAGCACGATCAACGCGTGGGACGCTGCGGAAATGACGGACAAGCTCGAAGCCACCGTGGGCACCGACCTGCAATTCATCAGGCTCAATGGCACGGTCGTTGGCGGGCTCATCGGCGTCGCGATTCATGCGCTCTTCGTCTTTCTCTTGAAATAAAATCCCAATTCCCAAATCACCTCATCCACTATGAATCCAAACGACGAAATATCCGCCGAAGAAATCCAAGCATCGCTCGACGCATTGTCCCTCCCAAGCCCAACGCAGTTGACCGTCAACATCACCCGCAAGCTCTACAAGCAAGGCACATACCGAGTCGTTGACGGCAAGACCATCCGCAAGCTGACAGCCGAGCTCCGAGCCAAAAATCAAGCCGCAAAACGGCGAAGAAGCTCCTGAGTTTCATCTTCCGAATCCTCCACCAAAGCACGCTCTCGACCTGCCGCAATAAACCGGTCAATGTCTGACGAAATAAACCAATCTCCACACATTCCCCACCCCACTTTTTCCCGCCTCCAAACCCAATCATGAAACAAAAAATCCTGCTATCGTTCCTCACTGCCGCTCTCTCATTCCATTTCACAGGCTGCACCATGTGGAACAAATACGACCTCCGCCAAACGCAGGTCGCCGCCCCCTCGGGCCAGTCATCCATCGCTGTAGCTTGCGTGGACGAAAGGCAATCCCTCCGCCAAGGCGACATCACGCCTGAACTAATCGGCGTGACCCGCGACGGCTACGGCATCCCCTACCGCGTCAAAACCGCCACCAAGTCTCCGGTCGCCACCGAGATCGCCGCCGCTGTCACGCGCGGCTTCGGTTCCAACCGCAAGCTCGCACCGCCCATCACAAGCACCGATACCGCATCCGCCCTCGCAGCGCTACGCGGCACGGGAGCGGACCGCCAAGTGTTGATCCGCATCCAGCAATACAACAGCGACACACTCATCAATACGGAACTCGACTACGCGTTCATCGTTGAAGTCCGTGATTCCGCAGGAAAATTACTCGCCACCGCCAGCAAGAGCGAGACCGCCAACCTCGGCGGCAACTTCTTCGCGCCCGCACTCCATGCCAGAGAGAGCGTTCTTTCAAAAACCGGAACCAGCCTCTCCACGCTCCTCGCAGAGCCTCAAATCCAAACCGCTCTGAAGTAAGAAAACAAGACCATGAACGACGAAAACGAGTCACAGACGGAGGAAGCGCCAACCCCCGATCAACGCATCATCACGGCGCTCGACGAAATGGGAGTTACTAGCGAGATTGATCCCAGCGGCGATATCATCGTGTATGTCGAGTGCACAGAGAATCGTTCCCAGCAAGTTATCATAGACTCCTCCACTCGCGAGTTCATGGGTGTCGAGATGCGCACTATTGCCTCGTTCGCCCTCACCTCCCAAGGCCCGTTCGAAGTCCGCACCGCCAATTTCCTCCTTCGTGAAAATGCCAGACTCGAATTCGGAGCATGGAATGTGATCTTTGACACTGAAAAGACGCACTACGCCGTCTTCAGCGTCACCGTGAGCGCCGCCCTTCGCGCCCAGTCGCTCTGCGACCTCATTGGCATGGTAGCCCGCATCGCCGACGATACCGAAAACCGCCTCTCGGGCCTCGACGAATTCTAATGGGCTTCACCTACCGCAAATCCGTAAATCTCGGCCCGTTCAGAGTAAATCTGAGCAAGTCTGGCTTCGTTTTTTCTGTTTCCAACTTTACACACTATCCGATTTATGAATACCACCGATTATAATAACAGTCTGTCTACCCTGATCCATAGAGTCTTGGCACGATATAGTTTCCCATCGATTTCCGAGCAGTTTTGCCAGAACGCTGAAAAACTAAAAATGCGTATCGGCTTCGTGGGAGAGTTTTCGTCGGGAAAATCGACCCTCATTAACGCAATGCTCGGCAAAAAACTACTGCCTTCACGCATAGATCCGACAACCGCTACCATCATCACTGTGGAGGCGGTCGAAAACCTCGAATCGCCCTGTAGGTTTTCTGTTCAATCCGATGGCAAAGAAACCCCAGTGAGCGCAGAAATCTTTTCGGAAATCGCAACAGGGAAAAAAACGGGCTCGCTTGTATTGAATGTGCCCCCGAACCCCACGCTGATACCAGGCCTTCAGTTAATAGATTCGCCAGGTCTCAATTCACTCATGGGTGGCCACTCAGAAGCTACCCTCACACAACTTTCCCTTTTCGACGGCTTGGTGATCTGTTTGAGCACGGCTCATGGCACAGTTCCCGCGAGTATTTTTGAGTTTCTAAAACGCGAGGAGATTCGTGATTTGAAGCATAGGATTCTTTTCGTGCTGACATTCTCAGATACAAAACCTCATGAAAGCTCGGATAAGGTCAGGAAAGACATAGAAGCTCAACTTTACGAAGCTTTTCAGTCATCTGTTCCTCTGAAGATCCTTTTGACAAATGCCCCAGCATCGTTAAGTGGCGATTTGGAGCAACTCAAGGAATACACTTCCGTATTTAGATCCACCTTTGTTGAGCAGAAAAAAGCGCTTCTTATGGAGCGCCACGCAAAGCATCTCAGACATATTGGGGCACTTCTGATAACTGCACTACACTCCTATTTAGAGGGTTTGGATTTCAACTCTGCTGAATTTGAACAGAAAGAGAGAGACTTGCTCCTCCAGATTCAGGCGATTAACCAAGCCCGAACAAAGGAAAATCAGAGATTGGAAGAATGGCATTTGGCGTTCCGAAAAGCATTGGCCACCGAGGCAGATATGCTTAGACCTCGATTTGCAAATGCTGAAGTTGAAGATCTCCCTGCAGCTTATGCCGAACTGGATTCAGCCTTTAAGAAAGTAGCCGAAAAACACCTCAACAACTATTCCCCTGGCCGAACACTTGATTTGGGACCGATTCCAAGCGCACAGGCATCAGCGCTATTGGAACAACTCAAGACCCACGCAAAATATGTTGACAAGGCAGTATTCTTCACAACCTTGGCGGTTACTGCTGCAGTGACTGCCGGAGCTGGAGCTGGCGGTGCGGTGGCGACTGAAGTCGGAGGGGCTGCGGCTGCCACACAGGTTGTAGCGAAACAAACCGTCAAACATACCGCAAAGCAGGCCGCCAAGTCTATTTTCAAGAAATCGCTTATTATTGTTGCTCATATAATTAAGGAATACAACCCATTAGAGATATCCGGTTATCTTGTTAAGCGCCAGCTGAATGATCAAGAAATCGCAAAACAATTGCCTCAGATAGCCGGAAACTTGGCTGATTCCATTTTGCTCGATCTTCAGTCTCACCTTGAACAAACTTGCTTTCGCCCTCTCTCAAATCAGTTGGCAGCTCACGAGGACGGCTTGCGTGAGACACGCGCCGCACGAGAATTATCTGTTCAAAATTTAAGAACGAAACGAAACGAAGTCCAAAAGGATTTGCAAGACATTACCGCAGCGATGCGACAAACATCTTAATGGTGCATGAACAATTGGGATATAAAAGCTCTCATAAATAACCTAAAGGCAGAGTATACTGCCTTGAAGCGACTTGAATCTATTATGATTGATGATCCGCCTCCCCCGGAAATCAATGACTACTTCGATCGAATGGCGCATCACTCACAAGACCTTGTATCCAAACTTAAGAAGTTCCAAAAGGACTCTCTACCGCTAAGAGTGGCAGTCGTTGGCTCTTTTAGTGCAGGAAAAAGCAGTTTTATCAATCATTTCCTCCAAAACGAAATCTGTCCTACAAATATTGGTCCAACTACCTCCGTGGTCACAAGGTTCGTGTATGGTTCCACACAGAAAATATTCATTCAAGAACCTCCTGAAAAAAAATACCGCAAAATCGATCACTTAGAGTATAAAAGACGCGTTCAAGAAGCTCAAGCATCAACCGCAGACCAAATCATGCACTTTACAATCGTGCTCCCAAATGATGCGCTCACGGGGCTTGAACTGATGGATACACCTGGTTTTAATAACCGAAAAAATCCTAACGATGGAACTGTAAGCGAAAGCATCATACCAGAAACAGATGTTTTTTTATACCTTTCTGATATTAATAATGGAGAGCTTCCTGAATCTGATAAGAAGACGCTGGAACTACTGAAGTCCAAAGCGCCCGACACAAGGATTTTGTTGGTGCTCAATAAAGCAGATAGCAAACCTCCCGAAAAAACACACAAAATCAAGACAGAGTTTCAAACTAAATACGAATCTGTTTTTAACTCCCAAGTTATTACTTATTCAACAAAGTGTGAGAGGAGCGACATTACTTCCCGCCAAGATATCACAAATTTGCTGTCCGATCTCCGCAAGGATACCGCAGGCAGGAATTATGCATCATTACTCCGAGAAGTTCAAAATCACTTAGATCGAAGATTAATTGACGGGGCTAGAGTTGAAGCTTATTGGGACACTCGTGTTACTAAAATTAAGCAAGAGGTGCTCGATCGTGATCAAAGACTTGAGAAGGTTGTTTCTAACTTTAATGAATTCGTTGCAGTGGTGGGGGAGAATTTTAAAGATGAATTGCTTGCTGCATGCCGGGAAGGACTAATTGTAGAGGAAGTTGTAAACAGCAGCTGGTGGATTTTCAGCTTGTGGAATGAGGGCCGAGTTGTATATAAGAGTGAAAAACTCCTCGAAAAGTTTGCATCAGCAGGAGTATTTACTATTTTTGAAAAGAAGATGAGCAGGTTTATTCGCAGCTTGCTTGGAAATGACAACACACGCAGTTCAGTTTGTTTTGACAATGAGCGAAATGAATGTGCCTTAGCTGCAGATCGGGAGGTAAAAGAATTTATGAAATTAATTGGAGGACAGTTTGAATCAGTTAGAGATGCAGAGGCGGAGCTTGAATACCAATTGAATGATGAAATCGAATCAATTGCAGAAGCAACTTTCTATCCATTATATTCTTCCATTGCACAAGTTATGGAATACACGACTGACCAATACTGCGAACAAACTTTCAAAATAAGGCATAATGGAATCCAGCATGATCGTGCCTCACAATCATTACATCGAACATACCAGCAGGGGAAAACGCTTTTTAATTAGAAATTTTCTATGAAAACATTAGACGAATTTGAATTACAACGAAACCATCTCCTGGATGCATATGATCATATACTTTCATCTGGGATTTTACCAGTCGAGGAAACTGGTGTTCCCCAAGTCGAAGAGCGTCGATCCAATCTTTTGACAGGTCGTTTTATTTTAGCAGTTTGTGGGCGCATTAACGCTGGAAAATCCACACTATTAAATTCTCTCCTTTTTGAAAATCCTGTCTTGCCGAGTGATGACACGCCGCATACCTCAAAGAATTCCCTTATTGAATATGCAGAAAAAGAGTCACTTAGAATAACCTTCTATAATAGCGAGGAATGGAATTTGTTAAATGCAGAAATGGGGCAGAGCTCAGCGGAAGTGGCCCAAAAATTCCGCTCAGAGCTTGAAGCTGCGGCAAACGAGGGTATCTACAAGGATGAATGCATTCGCTCTGCGGCTCTTGTGCGGACGCACAACAGTCTGTCCGCCCTACATCAATATGTGACGCCTGTGGTAAAAGGTGGGAAATTCTCACCGTTTGTGAAAGAGGTAACCCTGTTTTACCCGCACCAATGGCTTCGCTCAGTCACCGTTGCTGATACGCCAGGTGTAGACGATCCATACAAATTCCGTGAAGATCAAACCAAGCGATTTGTAACCCAAGCTGACTCTATTCTCTATGTAAGCTATGCGGGACAGGCGATGGCCCAGCCAGATTTCAATTTTTTAAATGAATATCTGCTTCATGTTTCAAAAGACAAACGGGTTATTGCGCTAAACAAAATAGACATTGTTGATGGGGGCATAGAAGCCCTTGAAGCATATTTAAGAGAGCTATCCACGCATAGTGAACCTTCAATTCGAGAAGTTTTTGGCACAAAAAAATCAATAGTATTCGTATGCGCATTGGCCAAATTGATCTCTCAAATGGAATCCTCAGGATTGCCACTATCCGATGAGCTATCATGGTATAAAGATAAATTTGCAAAAGAAGGAATGCTTCACCCTGAAAAGAACGGGATCGATGCTTTAAAGTCAATGGTCGAGGAGCACTTGGTCTCAATGACGGGCAAAGATCGCATCGACAGCCATAGTTTTTTTATCGACAAATTGCTGGAGCGAAAAATTCGCTATATTAATACACAGCTTTCGCAACGGAATGTTCGACTGAAAGATTTAGGTAAAACTGTTGAGGAGCTTGAGTTTCAGATAAAAGAGCTCAAAGAGGAGGAAAAGGAACTGAGTGCCTATTTTAAGCAACAAAAAACATTAAAAGAAAGGTCAGTAAAAAACTATTTTTCAATCTATAGTAACGATATGCTTAAGATAAGAGACAACATTGTGAATACTATTACAGCGGATTTACAACGCATTGATAATATTCGTAGGCTACCAGCGGAGGCTTCATGGTCTTTCACGCGTTCATATGATTCAAAAATTCATGAAATGAAGACCCTAATGGATAAACTAATAACACAAGTTGAGCAGAGCATTACGGATTTTTCTGTGAAAATGAAGGGGAAATGGATGAAGTGGGACTCAGGTCACTCTCTGGACGAAATGATTGACTATGAGACTTTTTTCGCCATAAGCGAACTCAACAAAAAAACAAAAATAATTGCTGAGGTGCAGGGATTGGAGAAAATCCGCAAAGACAGCACTGAATTCTGGGAGCGTTGGTTCAACTTGAAGGAAGGACGAAATAACACAAGATCGCAAATCATTACTAACATGCAAAATAAGCTTACTGATTTTTTCAAAAATCACATTGAAGGTGCGACCCAACAAATTACGAAGCAATTATCCAATATTTCCAGCAGGATGGAAGAAAATTTGCGTGAAACTTTAAGTATTCGCATAGAACAGATAGAAAATTTGTCTAAAGGCTTTATAGACAAAAAAAATGAACAAGAAAAAATAGAAATTGAGATTAGAAAACTTAATGAGAGTCACTCGCAAGTTGAAAAAATAAAAACTTATGTCCATCAACACAAAAAAACAGAGCAATAATATGTCTATAGAAAAAGGACTTCTAATTTTAATTGTTTTTGGAATTGTTTTTTATTTCTTGAGGCGACGTAATAATTCAGACCGGTCGTCGATCAGTTTACCGAATGAAGATGAGAACCACCAATTCTGGAATGTATTAGATGCTTCGATTGCAGAATATAAGGCTAAAATGCTTGCATACCTCATTCGCCAGCAAATTATCGAAGAGATTTACCCTCGCGATCTTCTGCCCACCCTCGAAGATCGTTATGGGAAGGCAGGAGGATGCCCATGGCTTTCTCTCCCAGAAGAGTGGCAGTGGAAATCCTATCTTGGTATCCGTGCATGGATGGAGACGAGAAAGCTGCCATTTGATGAAAACCAACCTGCGCTTCAGCAGTTGGAAATGCTGCTTGAAAAGGAGGTCTTTGCTGAAGCGAAAGGGATTTTAGACGCTGCTTTAAAGCAACACTCCCCTATTTGAGTGCAATAATGAACAAAACCCGCATCTCAAAACTTATCGCACGGCAAAAAAGTATCCGCTTGCTGCAATGATAAACTCCGTCCTTGTTGGCGGGCAAGTGGATCTCACCAAGCTTTCTGAAGAGCAAATCGTGCAGATGGAGGCGGATTTGCTCCTAAGAAGGAATGCCGCTCAACAAAAGCAGACGCCCCCCTGAACACCCATGAACCGAGTCGCAGTCTTCGTTCTATTTTTCGCCTTGGCTTGGTTTGTGCCGGCTTGGCCGCTGTTGTTAGTGATCGGTGTGATTTGGTTGGTGGCGAAGTTGCAGTCTGCTGGGGACAAGGAACCGCCGCCGGACGAGGGTGGTGAGGATCGGCCTGTGCCTCCTCCCACTGGCGGCGGCGGTCAGCGATGGACACCATTTCAAAGGTCGGCGCGGAGGGAGTCAAAACCGTTTTTTCGCGGAACGAAAAGGTGAGAGCGATGCTTCAAGGTTTGCGCGAATCGAACCAACGCGTTTTATCATGTTATCAACAAGAATTTTTTTGATCACAATCAAGCACCATGGCAGGTGCGAGAAGGAGCAACCGAACATGGAGATGCTGGAAATAGAACTACCATGACTTCGCTGAGTAAGGATTTTTTAAAACCATGAACACCATTCACTCAATCCAAGCCTACCGCCTCCCAGAATCCCCGAAGCGATGGGGTTTTGACGACGAGCGGCACGGGCTGCGAGGCGAGCCATTTCTGTGGGACACCTCCGACTTTATCACAGCCGTGGTGGGAGAGAACTGCCGCAAAGCCCACTTGTTCTTCTCGGAGCACCCCTTCCCGGGAGCAAACTGTAAGCTCACCCGCACATGGACTGGCTCACACTACGAGCGGGGCGGGTGCGAATACCGATCAGAGCACCCTATGGAAAACCCAACGGTCTCGATCAGCGCATGGGTGTGCCCAGCCATGATCCACCCCTTCAAAAAAGAACTCGCCCCAGAGGTCATTTACGTGGCGCTCTCGCCTTCAGAGTCAGCTTCGTGACAAACAGCTCCTCATTCACATCCCACCCCTTGCGATCCGATTGATGTCAATCACACCCAAAGCCAGCCACTGCATCCGGCCCGATCCTTTCCAGTCAGCACTTTCCAAGAAAGCCCCTACTGGGTCAAACACGGCTGGGATTTTTAGAATTGACCTACAAGGACACAGAAAGCACAGATAACTTATGAATGGAAAACTTGGAAAATACTCGTGGACCGTCGATCCTAAAGGCTGGATTACCGTTTGGGTCGGGCCGAAAGAACATTATAAAACACCTTGCGATGGATTAGTGGGCGGTTTGAAAAATAGCAACATGTTTTCCCTCATGTAAATGGCACGCTTATTGCTGTGTCTCTTTTTGATGAAATCATACCAAGTTTCCTTTTTCGATGAAAGTCAGCGCCTTGCCGCATTGAGT
>Ga0209189_1000098_pt1 | contig 73072 bp, 79 predicted proteins | sample C_130820_EF_Meta_FD_187308 | JGI IMG/M metagenome (GOLD analysis project Ga0209189, IMG submission 187308) | Freshwater microbial communities from Lake Croche, Canada to study carbon cycling - C_130820_EF_MetaG (SPAdes) (version 3) | ecosystem: Environmental > Aquatic > Freshwater > Lake...
GCCAACATTGGATTTGGCATCCATCACAAATCGGCTTTCTTGGCGAATTAGCCCGTAGACATAGGCTGGGTCAAGATTGATATTGCGTGCACGCTGGATGACCGCGTCTTTAAAAGGCATCGGAAAGCGTTGGTCAAAATCAATCACAGTGCGGGCGCGCTCGCTAGTATTGATGCATCGATCCCAAACTTGGTGGTCGCAAGCCAATTGCGCAGCAGCTAGTAACTCACGGTCGGTCATCAAACCGCTTTGGCCTTGGGCATTGACCAAATTGGTACCGTAGTTCCATTCGCGGACACCTTCGGTACGTAAGCCAATCGCTATGGCGTACAAGGCTCTTTGCAAAGAGGGGTTGCGTTTGGCTACCTCTAATTCTTCCGCAGTTGGAGGAGGCGGTTTTGCTGGCGCAATGATTTTTCGACCCAACTCTTCTAAAGCCAACTGCTCGTAAAAACCTTTTACACCAGCAATGTTCTCAAGCAAAGCATTAGCCTCTTGTTGAATGGCAGGGGTGATTTTTTTGTGATTCAACAAAGCACGTGCATACCAATAAACCCAAGTCGGTTCTTTACGTGCGTCTGGACTCATCGCTTGGATAGCGCTTTCCACCAAAGGCCATTTGGGAGTTTGGCCCGCACGCAAAGCAGCGCGAACTTTCCACGCCAACATATCGTCGTTGAGGTCTTTGTCGTGTGCTACGCGTGCGTAGTGGTCTAGCGTGTCTTCGTCCAAACGCATAGCGGATTGACGGCCTATGACGCCCCATACCCAATGCCGCTCTTCCGTTGTCAGGTAGGGTTGCCATTTGGTGCGCATTAATTTAGCGGCGACATCTGGGTCTTGTGAGGCAACGCGAACGAGCGCCATGACTACCAACTCTTGGTGCACCTTTTGGGGTTTCGCAATGTTCTTGGCTAAAAACTGGGAGGCATTGTTATAAGCATCTTTGACCATCGGCGCGACCTGCGGTGCGACGATTTGCACGGCATTGCGCGCAGTGACAGGGCGTGTGTGTTCGACCATCAGCCTGGCTTTGCGCCAAATATCTAGCGCGGTAAAGAATTTGGCGTCATACAAGCGGTCTGCGGCCAATGTGCAACCGTCATCGGCCTCACGCATGCCCATCCAATAGCGACGCACTTCGTCCGCAACCAAAGCGCCAACTTGTTGGCCTTTTTGTATGAACTCGACAGTCAGGAAATAGCACCGCAGTTCGCGGTCGTCGCGCATGCGGTAGTGCGGGTACTCAGACTCTAAAGTGGTCCAGTCGCGGCGGCTGCCTAGAAGGAGCAACCAGTCGTTACGTAAGCGGTCTTCTTGGTAGCTGCCTTCAAACTTGTTAAAAAAAGCGCGAATCTCTTGCTGGGAGGCCTCGTCTAATCTGGCCTTCAACTCCCAATACGCAGCCCAGGCCTCTAAGGGATGGCCTTTGGCTTGTGGCAGAAGAGCCGTCAAGCGTTTCTTGTCATTGCGTTTGAACGCGTTGGCCATGTCTTGAATCACCACATCAGCCTTAGCATCCGTCACCACAGATGCCCCGAAGGCAGGATACGCGCTAGCAAAACTTACAACTAGAGCAACTAAAAATGACACAATGAGACGGTATTCCATTGCTTGATTATCTGTGGACAAAAAAACCTTACGCACCCAGCTCATTGAAGAGCGCTTAAATTTGCCCGATCGCTTAGCGCGCTCTGACATGTTGCAACGCGTCATGCGCATTTGGTTGTTCGACAGACCCGACACCGTCATCGGTGCTTACTGGCCTATCAAAGGCGAATTCGATCCATTGCCTGCCTTGCACCGCTGGAAAGAAGACGGTGAGTTATCTGACCAACCGCATTTGCGACGCATTGGTTTACCCGTGGTCGACAAAGCCCACAAAACGCTTACCTTCCATGTTTGGTATCCAGGTTGTCCGATGGAAGAAGACGCTTACGGAATCCCAAAGCCCAAAGACACAGAAATTATTTTTCCAACCTTGCTGTTTGTCCCCTGTTTGGGATACGGCGCAGGCGGTTATCGCCTTGGCTACGGCGGTGGTTTTTATGACCGCACTTTGGCGAGTTTGCAACCCAAACCCTTCACCGTTGGGTTGGGCTACACCCACGGTTTCCTACCTGAACTCATGCCCGAGCCTCACGATGTTGCATTAGACGCCGTGCTAAACGACAACGGCGTAGTCTGGCCCATCAGCTAAATTAATTGGGGTCAGAACCTAATTTTTCGAAATCAAGCCTTGAAAAATAGTCTCATAGCTGCGCAAACTCTCAGCTAAACGTTCACGCTGCGCGGTGCTTGTGCTGTTATGTAGTTTGGCAAAGCGTTCGCAGTTTTCTTGCTTCAATGCTTGGCTATAAATTCGATAGGTCTCATCCGGCGGGGTAAAACTTCGGTCAAGCCATCCTTTAAATTGGGCTTGGGCCAAGGATGGACTTAATCCTCCTTGCGAGATGCGTGTGAAAATTTGTATGGCATCAACTTGTCTACGAAGACGTTCCTCAAAAGAGATTGCCGGTTGAAAGCTAGATTTCATCAACGATTGATTGATCATCTCGCGTTGCGTGGCGTCTAAATTGCCATAAAAATCCTCCAATCGATTGCGCAATTGCTTGTTCCGGGAGCGCAATCGCTTTTCTTCACTGCCGTCCACATAGTCTTCGCGCCACTCAAGGTTCAGCTTGTCATATTTTTTTCGTAGATATTGCAATTGCGCAGTACTAAGTTGCCCAACCAGTTTGGCCGCGTCCGGCGCCACCTGATGCAAAACCGCGACAAAACTGTTTTGCATATCTTGCGCAATAGCGCACACCTGCTCGGGTTGAACATCGTGAGGCGCCATAGCACGCACTTTTTGTAATAAGGCAACGTATTCTGGTAATTGTGTTTGCCTATGCCATTGGTGTAATTGGCGCAAAGTATCTTTGGCCAAAGGCTTTTGCTTGTCCGATAAGTCAAGGTAGCCATCAAGCCACCAGTAAACAGCCTCGTCCGCTTGGTTGTAGACCAATTTGAGTGTGCTGCAACCGCTTAAAAGCACCAATGCAGATAAGCCAAGCAAGCACAGAGCTTGGCGGATAATTCTCAAAATCAAAGAGGACTTGAACATGACTGCGTTAGATGTGGTGATCATGGCAGCGGGTAAGGGCACTCGCATGAAGAGCAGTATGCCCAAAGTTTTGCATCCATTGGCTGGAAAGCCCTTGGTCCAGCACGTGATTGACACCGCGCACGCTTTGCACACGCGCAACACCATTTTGATTACCGGCCATGGTGCTGAAGTGGTGGAACCTCTTTTGCAAAAAGCCTATCCGAACAAAGCCTTGCAATTTGCCAAGCAAATGCCGCAACTTGGAACCGGCCATGCGGTGCAACAAGCGTTGCCCTTGTTGGATGACGATGGTGTGGTGGTAGTTTTATCAGGCGATGTACCTTTAACGCAGGTCGATACTTTGCAAGCTTTGATACAAGCCTGCGATGGAAAAAACTTGGCCTTGCTCACCATCGAATTTGAAGACCCCACTGGTTACGGCCGCATCGTGCGTGGGTTCGACCACCAAGTCCACGGCATCATCGAACACAAAGACGCTGATGAGTTGCAACGTGAAATTAAAGAGATCTATAGCGGCATCATGGCCGTGCCAGCTAAGTGGCTCAAGAAATGGTTGCCCCAACTTAAAGACGACAACGCCCAAAAAGAGTTTTATTTGACAGATGTAGTCAAGATGGCTGTCGCAGACCATGTGAAAGTGGTGGCACACAAGATCACAGACTCCGCACAAGTGGCTGGTATCAATTCGCCGTTGCAATTAGCCGCGCTAGAACGCATCTACCAAACACGCCAAGCCCACGCGCTGCTGGCGCAGGGCGTTCGCATCATCGATCCAGCGCGCATTGATCTGCGTGGCAGTTTGACCTGCAAAGAAGATGTATCGATAGACATCAACTGTATTTTTGAAGGTCATGTGCAATTGGGTGTCGGTGTGAATATTGGCGCGCATTGCGTGATTGCTAACTGTGTCATTCAAGATGGTGCAGCAATCTTGCCGTTCACCCACATTGACGGTGAAGCGCAAGGTGTGACAGTTGGCAAAGGTGCTCGCGTAGGTCCTTATGCGCGCTTGCGTCCTGGTGCACAACTTGGCAATGATGTGCATGTTGGTAATTTTGTGGAAATCAAAAATTCCACTTTGGCCGATGGCGCAAAAGCCAATCACCTGGCCTACCTTGGTGACGCCACCGTTGGCGAGCGCGTGAACTATGGCGCTGGCAGCATCACCGCCAACTACGACGGCGCAAATAAACACCGCACCATTATCGAAGCCGATGTGCATATAGGTAGTAACTGTGTGCTGGTAGCGCCCGTCACCATTGGCGCGGGTGGCACGGTAGGCGGTGGCTCCACCATTACGAAATCTACCGATCCAGGCGCTTTGAGCGTTTCACGCGGTAAGCAGGTGAGTGTGGCGAATTGGAAGCGGCCACAGAAGAACTCAACGAAATCGTAAGTCGCACTAAACGCGCGAATCGTTCGATTCGTGCTAATATAGAAATATGCAAACCTTAACCGCAAACGAAGCCAAAACCCAGTTTGGGCATTTCATCGACATGGCCCAACGCGAGCCTGTTCGCGTCGTTCGTCGCGAGCGTGTGGTGGGCGTAATGGTGTCCGCCCAAGACTACGATGCCATGCGTGCCTTTTATGCCAATCGGTTGCAGCACACCTTGGCAGCATCAGCCGCGCAGTCTGAAAAAGCAGGCATGACAGCAAAACGTTTGGAAGCATTGCTGCGTGACGAATCCTAGGTGGGTGATCGACACCAATGTGTTGATCAGTGCCGCCCTCTCTTCTAAAGGCATTCCAGCCAAGCTTGTCCGTTACTGTCTTGAAAATGGCGCATTGGTTTTCTCATCAGCAACCTTTCAGGAACTCAGGACTCGGCTCTACAGGCCTAAGTTTGATCCCTACATATCCATCGAACTCCGTAATCAGTTATTACATGACTTCAATGCTTCTTCTGTTTGGGTCGAGATAGGCAAGGTAGGCAAATACTGCCGCGATCGAGATGACGACGTATTCATTGAAACAGCGTTGCAATCAAAAGCTGACTTACTCATTAGTGGTGACCAAGACCTACTAACTGCCAAGCCTGTCAAAAATTTGCGCATTGTGTCGCCTGCTCAAGCGGCAAAGTTGCTGGGGCTATCGCCCTAAAATCGAAACACTTAGAAAGAACCACCATGTGCGGCATCGTCGGCGCGGTCTCCAAGCGCAATATTGTTTCCATCCTCGTCCAAGGCTTGCAGCGTTTGGAATATCGCGGTTATGACTCCTGCGGCGTTGCTGTGCATGCTGCGAGTTTGGGTTCGGCAAAGGGTGGATTGCAACGCGCACGCAGTACGGCGCGCGTGTCTGAACTGATAGAGCAAGTCGCTGCCGACAAAGTAGAAGGTGGCACCGGTATCGCGCACACGCGTTGGGCCACACATGGCGCACCAGCAGTACACAACGCGCATCCCCATTTCAGCTACGGCCCCGCTAAAACACAAAAAGATGCTGAAGGCCGTGTTGCTTTGGTCCATAACGGCATCATTGAAAACCACGATGAATTGCGTGCAGTATTACAAGCCAAAGGCTATGTGTTTGTTAGCCAAACCGATACCGAGGTAATCGCACACTTAGTGGATAGTCTTTATGCGGGTGATCTATTAAAGGCTATGCAAGCCGCATTGCCGCAATTGCATGGTGCATACGCATTAGCTGTATTCCACAAAGACGAGCCGCATCGCGTGGTCGGTGCGCGTGTAGGTTCACCATTAATCTTGGGCGTGGGCCAGTCGCATGAAGAAAATTTCCTTGCTAGCGATGCCATGGCTTTGGCAGGAGTGACCAACCAAATCGTTTATCTAGAAGAAGGCGATGTAGTCGATTTGCAGTTAGGCAAATATGCTGTGTATGACCGCAACAACAAAGCCATTACACGCGAAGTCAAAACCGTCAACGCACACAGCGGCGCAGCAGAGTTAGGGCCTTATCGCCACTACATGCAAAAAGAAATATTTGAACAACCGCGTGCTATTGCCGACACCTTAGAAGGTGTAGAGGGCATCACCCCCGAGTTGTTTGGGAAAAACGCAGAACAAACATTCAAAGACATTGATCGTGTACTGATACTCGCGTGCGGCACAAGTTACCTCAGCGGGAGTGTGGCGCAATATTGGATAGAAGCCATCGCCAAAATTCCTTGCCATGTAGAAATCGCCAGCGAATACCGCTACCGCGAATCTGTTGCAGACCCCCGCACCTTGGTTGTCACCATCACGCAAAGCGGAGAAACAGCCGACACCTTGGCCGCATTGCGACATGCACAAAGCCTAAGCTTAAAGAATACCTTGACCATATGCAACGTTGCCACCAGTGCCATGGTGCGTGAATGTGCGTTGGCCTATGTCACCCGCGCTGGCGCTGAGATAGGCGTGGCATCAACCAAAGCTTTCACCACGCAACTTGCCGCACTTTTCTTGCTAACACTTGCACTCGCAAAAGTAAAAGGGCATTTGACAATCGCTCAAGAAGCAAGCCACATCAAAGCCATGCGCCATTTGCCTGCCGCATTGCAGGCCGTGTTGGCCTTAGAGCCCCAACTCATTGCGTGGGCGCAAGAATTTGCCACCAAAGAAAACGCCTTGTTCTTGGGTCGCGGCACGCATTACCCCATTGCTTTGGAAGGTGCGTTGAAACTCAAAGAGATTACTTACATTCATGCAGAGGCCTATGCCGCAGGTGAGCTCAAACACGGCCCACTCGCACTGGTGACTAGCGCCATGCCCGTTGTCACCGTCGCCCCCAACGATGCCTTGCTAGAAAAACTCAAAAGCAATATGCAAGAGGTTCGCGCGCGTGGAGGTGAGTTGTTTGTATTAGCTGATGCCGACACCCGTATCGAAAACAGCGAAGGCGTTCACGTGATTCGTATGCCTGAGCACTATGGCGTGTTGTCGCCTATCTTGCACGTGGTGCCCTTGCAGTTGTTGGCTTATCACACAGCGTGTGCGAGAGGGACGGATGTGGATAAGCCTCGAAATTTGGCTAAGTCGGTTACGGTGGAGTAGATGATTTTTAGTCATTTTTGACAGCCTATAATTTTTGTCGTAACATACAAACATTACTTTCTGGGGAGAGCGAAATGACAATCCATACCTTCTCAAGCCGAGACTTCACGAGAGATGTGTCGGCCGCTAAGCGCGCGGCTATTGAGGGCCCTGTGTTTATTACAGACCGTGGCCGTCCTGCATTCGCTTTGCTCAAAATTGACGACTACTACCGCATTGCCGATCAAAGCAAACTCTCGCTTCTTGATGTCATGGATGGCATTCCAAGTGGCAGTGAGGCTATCGATTTTGATCCGCCTCGACTTGATCTCAAGATCAATAGCGCTTCGCTTGACTGAGTTCGCATCGTGTTCGTCCTAGATACCAACGTCATCTCCGAACTCCGTCATGGAAAGCCCACCCAATCAAGGGCAGTCCGTGCTTGGGCAGCACTGCAGCCGAGTAGCAAACTTTTTCTAACTGCCATCACTATTCTGGAGTTGGAAAAGGGCGTACTTGCATTGGAGCGTCGCACGCCACCTCAAGGTAGTGCTCTAAGAGCTTGGCTGGATGGAGTCCGACTGGCCTTCTTAGATAGGATCTTGCCATTCACTGGCAAGACAGCTCCTATTTGTGCGGCATTGCATGTGCCAGATCCACGTTCAGAGCGTGATGCAATGATTGCTGCAACGGCGCTTGAGCACCGCTTTACGGTGGTGACACGCAATATCTCCGACTTTGCTGGCACAGGTGTGGTGCTAGTCAACCCTTGGATTGAGGCAAATTGAGCGGCTGATCTTTGCAGGCAATTGTCCCGATGAGGTGATTTTTTGACTTAATCACCGCATTTTTTGCGGTAATTAAGTTGACAATGCGGTGAATCCAGCCTCTAATCACCGCATGAAAGGCGGTGATAACCTCTACGTTTGGCAAAACGACAACTGGCCTAATTGGCGATTTAACGCCGAGAGCCTAATGCCGCTTCTTGTCCAAGTCCATCAAGCCTTGGGGCACCTGATGGGGCGGATGCGTGACCAAGGAATGGATCCGCAAGGCCAGGCCACGCTTGCAGCGCTCACTGAAGACGTGCTTAAAACCAGTGAAATTGAGGGAGAGTATCTCGACGCAGACACTGTCCGCTCGTCAATCGCTAGAAAGTTAGGCGTTGATGTTGGTGCGCTAAAGCCTGCAGATCGCCATGTGGATGGTGTTGTAGAGATGATTATTGACGCCACATGCGCGCACGACATACCCCTCACAGCCGAGCGGATTAAGGCTTGGCATGGTGCATTGTTTCCAACTGGAAGAAGTGGGCTGACTAATATCAGTGTGGGGAGTTGGCGAGACGATGCAAACGGGCCTATGCAAGTAGTTTCCGGTTTTTTGCACCGACGCCGAGTCCATTACGAAGCACCTCCTGCACATTGGTTGCCAGTAGAAATGGCTGGCTTCTTAACTTGGTATGAAACGTATCAAGAAATAGATCCTTTGATAAAAGCCGGTCTCGCCCATCTGTGGTTTGTCACCATTCATCCGTTTGATGATGGCAATGGTCGAATTGCAAGGGCTATTGGAGACATGGCACTCGCTAGAGCAGACCAAGGAAAGCAACGTTTTTACAGTTTGTCTGCGCAGATTCAAAAGGAGCGCAAAGACTATTACGCACTGCTTGAAAAAACGCAGAAAGGCAATCTAGATGCAACAGAGTGGTTGGCGTGGTTCCTAGCGTGTTTGATACGTGCACTTCAAGAAGCAGATCAAACCCTGTCGCGTGTTTTGGTGAAAGCCAATTTTTGGCGGCAGTGGGCCGGCACATCATTTAATGGAAGACAAATCAAGGTGCTGAATCGAATGCTCGATGGATTCGACGGCAAGTTGACAAACAAGAAATGGGCAGCAATCGGGAAATGCTCATCCGATACAGCATTGCGAGACATGAACGACTTAGTGACCCGTGGAATTTTGCATAAAACAGAAGCAACAGGCCGCAGCACAAGCTACGCACTAAACACAACCCCATAACCAAAGAGCCAAGGGCTAGGGGATACAAATACCGCGACATAAAGCGCAAAGCGCGGAGCGGTATTTGTATCCCCTAGCCCTTGGCTCAAGCAGGGGAGTTCTAAAAACTACTTGGCAGCAGCCTTCAAATCAGCCGCCTTATCCGTACGTTCCCAAGTGAACTCAGGCTCTTCACGACCAAAGTGCCCATAAGCCGCAGTCTTGCTATAGATAGGACGCAACAAATCCAGCATTTGAATAATGCCCTTAGGTCGCAAATCAAAATGCTCGGAAACCAAAGCCGCAATCTTCTCGTCGCTGATCACGCCAGTACCTTCGGTATTCACCGTGATGTTCATAGGACGCGCCACACCAATCGCATACGCCACTTGAATTTGACACTTCGTTGCCAAACCAGCCGCCACAATATTCTTAGCCACATAGCGTGCAGCATAAGCAGCAGAGCGGTCTACCTTAGAGGGGTCTTTGCCAGAGAAAGCGCCACCACCGTGCGGGCAAGCGCCACCGTAGGTGTCCACAATAATTTTGCGGCCGGTTAAACCGCAATCACCTTGTGGTCCACCGATTACAAAACGACCGGTAGGGTTGATCAAATACTTGGTGTCTTTCAACCATTCTTTAGGCAAGACAGGCTTGATGAGTTCTTCAATGATCGCGTCATTGAAACTTTGCTTCATCTTGGTTGGAGTTTCGCTTTGATCAGGACTGTGTTGGGTCGACAACACCACGGTGTCAATGCTGTGGGGTTTGCCGTCGACATACCGCATGGTCACTTGGCTCTTGGCGTCAGGACGCAAGAAAGGCAAGCGGCCATCTTTGCGCAACTGCGCTTGGCGCTCGACCAAACGGTGTGCGTAGTAAATAGGGGCGGGCATTAACTCAGGTGTTTCGCTACAGGCGTAGCCAAACATCAAACCTTGGTCGCCGGCACCAGTGTTTAGGTGGTCGTCAGACGCGTGGTTCACACCTTGGGCGATGTCGTTCGATTGCTTGTCATAGCAAACCATGACGGCACAACCTTTGTAGTCGATGCCGTATTCGGTGTTGTCGTAGCCAATGCGTTTGATGGTGTCGCGCGCTACTTGGATGTAGTCGACATGGGCATTGGTAGTGATTTCACCAGCGAGAACGACCAAGCCAGTGTTGGTCAGTGTTTCAGCGGCAACGCGGCTACGCGGGTCTTGCGCAAAGATTGCGTCCAAAATCGCATCGGAAATTTGATCCGCTACTTTGTCGGGGTGGCCCTCTGAAACGGATTCAGAGGTGAAGAGATAGTCTGCTGACATAAAGGAGCTCCATTCAGTTATTGTTGTTGGCGTTGCCAACTCAGAAGGAGCCCGGCGAACGCTTTAGCAGATGTGTGCAACTTGGCGGTTGCACGCACACCGAAGTGTGTTTGTCGCTCTGCAAGTTGTTCTATAACTCAGCGACAATTGAATTATATATGCCAGCTGTCAACCGAATTTTTCAATTGCTAGCCAGTGTGCCACTGCCGTGGATGCAGTGTGTGGGTGCCATATTGGGTTGGGTGGTGTGGGTGGTGTCATCAGCTTATCGACGCACGTTTGTGGCGAATGTGAAAGCATCAGGCATACCTTCATATTTAGCAAAACCCGCCATTGCAGCTGCTGGCATGGTGGTGTCTGAACTGCCATGGGTTTGGATGCGGCCACATTCGCAAACCTTGAAAGGCTTGGTGCAATTCGACGGCGCAGAACACTTTGAAGCAGCCATGCGCGCTGGCAAAGGCGTGATCATCATGTCACCCCATATTGGTAGTTGGGAAATTGGCGCCCAAGCCATCGCAGAAAAATTTGGACCAGAGTTTGGCGATATGGTGGTGTTATTTCGACCTGCACGCAAAGCTTGGTTAGAGGGCTTGGTGGCAAATGCCAGAACGCGACCGTTTTTAAATTCAACCCCCACTACCTTGAGTGGTGTGCGCACCTTGATACGTACTTTGCGCGCCGGGGGATACACCGCCATCTTGCCCGACCAAGTGCCACCAATGGGGCAGGGCGTGTGGGCGCCGTTCTTTGGTCGCGATGTCTACACCATGACCTTGCTGGCCAAACTTGCGCAACAAACTGGCGCGCAAGTTATACAGACATGGTGTGAAAGATTACCGATTGGCAAAGGTTTTTGTTTGCATATGCAACCTATGAACGCTGCCGAATTCAAAGACGCATCGGCCTCACCTGAGCAAGCGGCAGTTGTTGTGAATCGAGGTGTTGAAGACATGGTTCGCAACGCGCCAGGCCAATACCTGTGGGCCTACGACCGTGATAAGCAACCGCGCAGCGAGAGCCAAACATGATGAGTCAAGTGGGCTTAAAGCTGTTTCAATGCATAGGCTTTTTACCTTTGCCGCTGCTGCGCGCGATGGGCACGATGGTGGGACTTATTCTTTATGTAGGTGCAAGGTGGCGTCGCCATGTTGTGCTGCAAAACTTGCGAGTATGTTTTCCTGAAAAATCTGAATCTGAGCGCGAAGAAATTGCTAAACAAGCCTTTGTGTATTTCGCCCAAGCTTGGTTTGATAGAAGTTGGTTGTGGCACCGCAGTACAAGTTGCATACAAGCGCGCGTGCGTTTTACGGGCGCAATAGATGAACTCACAGCAGATGTGCCCACCGTGATCTTCGCACCGCACTTTGTTGGATTAGACGTGGGTTGGACCTTGCTGACCTTGTGTGTTCCCAAACACTTCACCACCATATTCACCCCGCAATCGAATGCGGCGGCTGGCGCATGGATGACCCAAGGGCGCAGCCGTTTTGGGAAAGTGCAACTGCTTCAACGCGAAGACGGTGTCAAAACCATTGTGAGTTCATTGCGCAACAACGCGTGGTTGTACTTGTTGCCCGATATGAACTTTGGGCCTGAAGAGTCGATCTTTGTTCCCTTCTTTGGCGAGCCTGCTGCCACCGTGCCTTCTTTGTCACGCTTTGCCAAACTTGGCCGTGCGCGTGTGTTGCCGGTGGTGACGCGTATGACTTCCAGTGGGTATGAAGTAGAAGTGCACCATGCATGGAATGATTTCCCAACAGACGATGCACAAGCCGACACTGCTTTGATGAACCAGCGTCTAGAAACCTACATTCAAGATATGCCTGCGCAATATTTCTGGGTACACAAGCGTTTTAAAACCCGACCAGCTGGCGCTGATCCTATTTACTAAGTTCAGCATAAGTACGCAAAACCGCAAAACTGCAAAACCGTGAAAGCGGAAAAGCGGAAAAGCGGAAAGGCCCATGTTGTTTTTTCAGTAGCGCTGTGTTCGCGGAGCCCGAACAGCTCTCACTACCTTGGTGCGCTCATTCACAGGTCGCGCCGCTTTGTCGTCACGCAAAAAATCTTCCAATAACCCAGCTACGCGCAGTGGTTGTTCATGTACCAGCCAATGCGATCCATTTTTGACGCGGTGCAAAGTGAGCTTAGATACAAATTCACCCAATCCGTCGATCAAGCCGGGCGGTAGCGCAATATCTTTCATGCCCCAAATCACACATGTTGGCACTTGAATCGTCAGCATGCTGTGCGGCAAATGCAAACCAGCCGCGGCCGCATCGCCTGGGCGTGCAGGACGCATGGGGGACGCGCGGTAATAGTTCAAAGGCCCTGTGAGGCCTTGTTGCCAAACTGCGCGGTACTGCGCTTTCAAAGGCTCAGTCAGCCAAGAATGCGGCCCATCCACGGCACCCATATTGGTGAAAAATTCCCACACGCGACGGAAGTCGTCTTCGGCCAAAAGCTCTTCGGCATCTGGGCGTATCAAGAAATTCATATATGCACTGGCAGCTTGTTGCTCTGGGTTGTTTTGCAACTCACGCAAAAAAGTGCCTGGGTGTGGCGAGTTCACGATCATCAAGCGGCGCATGAGTTCAGGATGTTGGTTAGCGGCATTCCACGCAACGGCGCCACCCCAATCGTGCGCCACCAATCCAGCCAAGGGCGCGGTAGGACTGACCAGTTGCGCTAATGCCAAGATGTCTTGTACCAGGAGCTTGGGGCGATACGCCTCTACTTCTTTGGGAGCGCTTGAGTTTTCATAACCGCGCAGATTGGGCGCTATGCAGAAATAGCCGCCGTGCTCTGGTTGGGCAAAGTAGTCCAGCATCGCGTCCCATGCAAAGGCTGCTTCTGGAAAGCCATGCAAAAACATCAGCACGGGTCTGCCAACTTCGCCACTGACGCGACAACTCAGTGTGATGCCATTTGGCAATGCGTGTGAAACCTGATCAATCATGGATGCATCCAGTCGTAGAGAGTCATGGCGACTTCATCGACGCCTTGTTTTTTAAGCGCTGAAAACAACCGCACTTCGCCGCCACCGGATTGGAGTTTGGCGATAGACAAAGCCTTGGCGCCTTCGCTACGGTTGAGCTTGTCCGATTTGGTCAACAAGACTAAGAATTTGAGACCAGCTTCAACGCGTGGGCGCAGTACGTCTAGCAAGATATCGTCGAGGTCGGTAAGCCCCAAACGCGGGTCACACAGCAACACCACAGCACGCAAGTTTTCTCGTGAGGTAAGGTAGTTCGCCATCACTTGTTGCCAGCGGATCTTGTCTTGCTTGGGAACTGCTGCATAGCCGTAACCTGGCAAATCGGCCAATACCGCATCGGCTTGGCCTTGGCGGCCCAAAGCAAACAAATTGATGTTTTGTGTTCGGCCTGGGGTTTTAGAGGCATAGGCCAAACGTTTTTGTTGGGTCAAGACATTGATACAGGTCGATTTGCCTGCGTTGGAGCGTCCTACAAAGGCAATTTCAGGGAGTTCGTAGGCGGGTAAATGGTGCAGTTGCGGGGCGGTGGTTAAAAACCTAGCCGTGTGCAACCAACCTAGTGCGTGCTTCGCGTGGTCGGAGGGATTCATACGCCATTGTAGAATCTGTAGCGTTTTTGACTAATTTAGAGAATTACTAATTTCTGGCCTATTTATGAAACTGTTTGCCTCATTGTTGACCGCTACGCTTCTCGTAGCCTCTGTTTTTTCTGTGCAAGCCAACGAAGCTGCTGCTCCTGCTGCAAAGCCTGACTTAGCCAAAGGCGAAGCTAGCTTTGGCGCAGTCTGTGCAGCATGCCACGGTGCCGACGGCAATTCTGCAGTCACGGTGAACCCTAAATTGGCGCAACAACATCCTGAATACCTTGTCAAACAATTGCAAGAATTCAAATCTGGCAAACGTGCCAACGCCATCATGATGGGCATGTCAGCAGCATTGTCTGAACAAGACATGAAAAACATCGCAGCATGGTTGACTACCCAGACTGCGAAAAAAGGTTTCGCCAAAGACGCAGACTTGGTAAAACTGGGTGAGCGCATTTACCGTGGTGGCATTGCTGACCGCCAAATTGCTGCTTGTACAGGTTGCCACACGCCTACAGGCGCAGGTATGCCTTCTCAGTACCCGCGTTTAGCCGGACAGCATGCAGACTATGCAGTGGCCCAACTTACAGCCTTCCGTGACGGCGTGCGTAAGAACAACACGCAAATGACGCAAGTTGCTGCAAAACTAAATGACCGTGAAATCAAAGCTGTATCTGAATACATCGCAGGTCTGCGTTAAAGGCCTTTTTGGCTAACAAGACAAGCTGGCTGCGTGCCAGCTTTTTTTTAGTCTAACGCGCGACAATGCGACCATATTTGAAAGGGCTTGACCATGCAACGCGATCAGTTCTCTATTGGTAATACTTCTGGCTTTATCCATCCTGTCAGCAGCGACATTACCCCGCAAGCCGTTTATCTGCAACGTCGAGATGTATTGAAACGCATCGCAACCGGTGTTGCAGGCACTTCTTTGGCGACATGGGCTAGCCGCGAAGCGTTGGCGGAGCCAAAAAAACTCAGCCCATTACCTGGTCAGGTGAGCAAAGTCAGTGGTGCCTCCACCATGGACAAGCTAACTACCTTTAAAGATGCCAGCACCTACAACAACTATTACGAATTTGGCACGGAAAAGTCTTACCCTGCATTGCAAGCTGAAAGTTTGGTGACCAAACCTTGGTCAGTTGCTATTGAAGGGCTGGTCAAGAAACCCGGGCGTATCGATTTAGAAGACATGATGAAATTCAGCGCTATGGAAGAGCGTATCTATCGACTGCGCTGTGTCGAGGGGTGGTCGATGGTGATTCCATGGGTAGGCTACTCGCTTTCTGAAATCATCAAACGCGCAGAACCATTAGGTAACGCCAAGTATGTGGAATTCACCACGCTGGCAGATCCCAAAACTATGCCGGGTGTGCGTTCCTCTGTGCTCGATTGGCCCTATGTGGAAGGCTTGCGCATGGACGAAGCCATGCACCCGCTCACCTTGATGGCGTTTGGCATGTACGGCGAAGTCTTGCCCAATCAAAACGGTGCCCCCTTGCGTTTGGTCGTGCCTTGGAAATATGGTTTCAAGAGCGCGAAAAGCATTGTGAAAATTCGCTTTTTAGAAAAAGAACCAGTCAACTCATGGGGCCGCTCTGCACCACAAGAATACGGTTTTTATTCCAACGTCAATCCCTTGGTAGACCACCCGCGTTGGAGCCAAGCCACCGAACGTCGCATTGGTGAAGATGGGCTGCTGACTAAAAAACGCAAGACCTTGATGTTCAATGGTTACGAGGCACAGGTCGCATCTATGTATGCCGGCATGGATTTGAAGAAGTTTTACTGATCTGCACTCTAGGTGCGTGTAATTTTGCAAACTATGCTCAGGTCGTTGTTGGGTAAGCCCCAAGCCAAGCCCTTCATTTTTGGGCTTTGTACGCTGCCATTTTTTTATTTGTTATGGGGCGCTTCAAACGACGCCTTAGGCGCTAATCCTGCAGAGTATTTGATTCGCGCCACGGGCGACTGGACCTTGCGGTTTCTTTGCATCACTTTGGCCGTCACGCCTTTGCGCGTTGTGGGTGCAATTCCTGAACTGCTGCGATTGCGCCGTATGCTGGGCTTGTTTGTTTATTTTTATGTTGTTATCCATCTGCTTTGCTACAACTGGTTAGATATGGGCTTTGAATGGTCGGATATTGCAGTCGATATCGCCAAGCGACCATTTATTTTGGTGGGGTTTACCGCGTTTGTATTGCTCACGCCGCTCGCAGCAACGTCATTTAATCGCGCGATTCGTTGGCTTGGCGGAAAGCGCTGGCAACTCTTGCACCGCGCTGTGTATGGGGTTGCAGTGTTGGCTATCCTGCATTTTTATTGGATGCGCGCTGGCAAAAGTAATTTTGCGGAAGTGATGGTGTACGGCGCTATTTTGGCCGCGCTACTGTTATGGCGTGTTTGGAATAAGCGATTCGCACGCCATTAAATCTTCTGCAGTTTCTCTGCGCCGAATGAGATGCCATTTGTTGCCATCCACCAATACTTCTGCAGCACGACCGCGCGTGTTGTAGTTACTCGCCATGGCCATGCAATAAGCGCCTGTAGACAGAATAGCCAGGACATCGCCTGCAACCACTGCAAGCGCGCGATCTCGGCCTAGCCAGTCGCCACTCTCACAGACAGGGCCCACCACGTCGTACACCACAGGCGTTGCATCGCTAAGAGCCAAGGGCGTAATTTGATGAAACGCCTCGTACATCGCGGGGCGAGGCACATCGTTCATCGCGGCATCAACGATGCAGAAGTTTTTTAGCTCGCCAGGCTTGAGGTACTCAACAGTTGTTAGGCACACGCCTGCATTGCCCACCAAAGAGCGGCCGGGTTCGATCATCAATTGGCGTTGGCCATAGCCGCGTGCATCCAACTTGGCTAAAAGAGCGCGCCACATATCGTCTGCCGTGGGGGGAAGTTCGTTGTCGACGGGCATGTTGTAGTCAATACCTAAGCCGCCACCAAAATCAATATGCTTTAACGTGATGCCGCTGCGTTCGATAGCGTCTACCAAGTCGAGCACACGGTCCATGGCATCTAAATAGGGACTGATGTCGGTAATTTGCGAGCCAATGTGGCAGTCGATACCCACCACTTCCAAGCCTGGCAACTGCGCCGCGCGCTGGTAAGTTTGTAAAGCATGTTCATGCGCTACGCCAAATTTATTGTCTTTGAGACCCGTGGAAATATAGGGATGGGTTTTGGCGTCCACATTGGGATTGACACGAATGCTCACCGGTGCGTGCAAGCCCATAGCCTCTGCAACTTCGCTTAAAACTTCTAGCTCAGCTTCGCTTTCCACGTTGAAACACGCGATGCCAGCGCGCAAAGCCTGTTGCATTTCAGCGCGTGTTTTGCCCACGCCAGAAAAAATTACCTTAGATGGATCTCCGCCAGCAGCGATCACGCGCGCGAGTTCCCCGCCAGACACAATATCAAAACCACATCCTGCTTGCGCAAATACTTGCAAGACAGCCAATGAAGAGTTGGCTTTCATCGCGTAACAAATACGGGCATTGCGTCCTGCAAATCCGCGTTGGTAGGCGGCAAGTGCAGACAACATCGATGCCTTGGAATAAACAAACAAAGGCGTGCCAAATGTTTTTGCTAAAGCGGAGAGCTCAACTTGTTCGATCAACAAATCTTTGTTGGGCCTTGCTACAAAGGGTGAGCCGGCTAAGTGAGGGTGTGTCATTTATTGCTTGGGCGCTGACATAGGGCTTGCCACCGGTGTAGTGATGGCAGGAAATAACGCCGAATTAGATTCAAAACCAGCATCGGGTTGAGTGATGGGGATGGGTGTGATCACACCAGGAAGTGGCGGCGCAGTGATCTTTCTGTCAGACGGGACACCAGGAAACTTGCGCACGATGATCTCAGGCAAAGTGGCGCGGTCTCTGAAGTCTGGATCGTTCGACATGAACAAAGGCCCCTTTTGTCCACAACCAGACATCAGCACGCATGCACACAGCAGTGTGGCCATACATACGCTAAGGGCTTGGGCCCTGACTAGAATCATTTGCTTCATACCCATGGCGCAAATTGTAATGACCGATCCTGAATTCTTAGACCACGCTGAACAATTGCTCAAAGCCGTCGAATTAGCCTGCGACGATATGAATGACCACAGCGACGCGGATATCGATAACCAGCGCTCCGGGGGAATGATCACTTTGGTGTTTAGCAACCGCAGCCAAATCATTATCAATTTACAAAAACCTTTGCATGAAGTTTGGCTGGCCGCTAAGTCTGGCGGTTACCACTTTCGTTTTGATGGGTCTCAATGGATGGACACCAAAGGCCAAGGCGAGTTTTTCGATAGATTGACGCAAGATGCTTGCGCGCAAACCGGTTTAGGTTTGCGCTTCACTGCAAAAATTTAGTTTTTAAACAAATCTAAGATTTTCTTTTTCTCGTCGTTGGCAGGCAATTCACTGTTGCCTGATTTGCTGTCCAACCCCAAGCTACTGACGCCTGCGCCTTTGCTGTATTCAATAAATACCCAATCGCCGTTTTCATGGCTGAGTCCTGCGGGTGGTACAGGTTCAGACACAGGAACGTTTTGCAACGCATGCTGCATATAACTAATCCATACCGGCAAGCTCAAGCCGCCGCCAGTTTCTCGGTCACCGAGTTTGCGGGGCGTGTCGTATCCAATCCAAGTTACGGCCGTCACGCTGGGGTGATAACCCGCAAACCATGCGTCCATGGAATCGTTGGTGGTACCCGTTTTGCCATAAATATCACTGCGTTTAAGCACAACCGGAGCGCGAGCGGCTGTGCCAGAGCGCGTAACTTCTTGTAGCAGGCTAGTCATTACAAACGCATTGCGTGCGTCAATGGCGCGCACCGATTCATCGAGTTCAGGTGGTTTGAATTCAGACAGCACCTTGCCCAGTTGGTCGGTGACTTTGGTGATGAGGTAAGGATTGACACGGTAGCCACCGTTGGCGAATACGGAATATCCCGTCACCATTTGCAAGGGCGTGACGGATCCTGCACCTAGCGCCATGGTCAGGTAAGGCGGATGCTTGTCGGCATCAAAACCAAATCGGGCGATCCAGTCTTGTGCATTTTGGGCGCCTACGGATTGCAGAATGCGGATCGAAATCATGTTTTTCGATTTCGCTAGACCTTTGCGCATCGTCATGGGACCTTCAAAAGTGCCATCGTAGTTTTTAGGCTCCCAAGGTTGTCCGCCCGTCACACTCGCATCAAAAAACAAAGGCGCATCGTTGATCACCGTCAAAGGGGTGAAACCTTTTTCAAGCGCAGCTGAGTAGATGAATGGTTTAAAGCTCGATCCAGGTTGGCGCCAAGCTTGGGTCACGTGGTTGAATTTATTTTTCTCAAAATCAAACCCGCCGACTAAGGCACGTATGCCACCATCGCGCGGGTCAATCGCGACAAACGCACCTTCTACTTCTGGAAGCTGCGTGATTTCCCAGGTGTTTTTGGGCGTTTTGGTGATGCGAATCAGAGCGCCAGGACGCAATTTGATATTGGGCTGTGCTTTGTCCGACAGGCCAGACTGCACGGGTTGCAAACCTTCGCCCGTGATATCGATGGTTTCGCCATTGCGACGGACTGCGCGTACTTTTTTAGGCGTAGCTTCAAGTACAACAGCAGCTAGCAAATCACCTTTATCACCTTGTTCAATCAAGGCGTCGTCTATGGCGTCTTCAATTTCAGCGGGATTAGCCGGCAGTGTGATGAATTTTTCTGGTCCGCGATAGATTTGACGGCGTTCATAGTCCATGATGCCCCGGCGAAGCGCAAAGTAAGCGGCTTGCTGGTCGCTAGCTCGGATGGTGGTGTAGACATTCAAGCCGCGCGTGTAAATGTCTGTGCCGTATTGCGCAAACATGAGTTGTCGCGCCATCTCCGCCACATAGTCGGCGTGTGTGTTGAGTCCGCTCATGGCGGTGCGAATTTTCAGGTCTTCTAGCTTGGCCGCTGCGGCTTGCTCTTTGGTAATAAACCCATGCTCCTCCATGCGCTCAATGATGTAGAGCTGGCGTGAACGCGCGCGTTTGGGGTTGCTGATGGGGTTATAGGCAGACGGTGCTTTAGGAAGGCCCGCCAACATGGCGGCTTCTGCGATGGAAATATTTTTTAAGGGCTTACCAAAATAGGCTTCGGATGCAGCAGCAAAGCCGTAGGCACGGTTACCCAAATAAATTTGGTTTAAATAAATCTCAAAGATCTGGTCTTTGCTGAGGTTGTGCTCTAACTTGGTTGTTAGCAAAATTTCATAAATTTTGCGGGTAAAAGTTTTTTCAGATGACAAATACACATTGCGCGCGACTTGCATGGTGATGGTCGACGCACCTTGGCTTTTGGCGCGTCCAAGGTTGGCCAAGCTGGCGCGTAACAAGCCGATGTAATCAACGCCGCCATGTTGGTAGAACCGTGCATCTTCAATGGACAGCACCGCGTCTTTCATGACTTTGGGAATGTCTTTGAAAGGCATGAGGTTGCGACGCTCCTCACCAAATTCACCGATTTGCGTGCCTTCTACCGAATAGACGCGCATCGACAACTTAGGGCGGTAGTCAGACAGTTCGCTCACATCGGGCAGTTGCGGATAGGCCATGGCCAATGCCACGCCAACCAGCAAAGCGACGATCACGCCGCACGCGGCCATAAATCCAAAAGCCCATAAAAGCAAGGTGCTGGCCATAGAGCGAGGCTCAGAATGCGCGTCGCTTGGGTTCTCAGAAGAGGGAGGTGTTTTGGAATTTGCCATAGGCCATTATAAAAACTGCGTAGAAGTCGCAAACTCTGCTAGTAGAGCATGCCCATATGACACGGTAACTCTTTAAAAATCCGACCTGACGCATATGCAACAAGGCAGGAAATGGCTGAAGAAAAAAAGATACAAAGTGACCGCTTTGAAGAACTGGGTCTAACGGTATGGGTGGACACACACAGCCAATCGGTGTCTATTGGTTTGGAAGAATCTTGGTACGTTCGCAGTGTCGTGTCATTACCCGTTGAATTGTCTGAGCGTGAGCTAAAGTCGCAGATATACGAGGAATTACAAATACAGTTCCCGTCAGAAAGCAGTGATTGGCTGTTTGACTTTGCCCCTTTGAATGAAGCGCCTCCTGTTGATGGCTTACGAACCTGGGAAGTGTTTGCCTTGGCAAGTAAGCGCATGGCGACTCTCCACAACATGTGCCACGAAAAGCAATGGCGCTTGGCATGTGTGGCGCCTCTTGTAACGCTTGCGCAGGCACAACTGGGAACGGGGGTGTGTTTTTACCCAACTCGCCAGCAGCGCGTGCGTCAGTTGTGGCGCAAGCGTTGTATCAAAGGTGGGGTAGGCGTGTGCGTTGCGCTTGTTATGTCTTTGGGGTTGGGCTCAGGCTATTCATTGGCAAGTGCCTATTGGAGCGACAACAGGCTTGTGCCACAAGAGATAGCGCAATTAGAAGTACCGGTTGAAAACACCCCTCAGCATGAAGCTTGGATGTTGAAAGAGTTTGAAAGAACCAAAGAGCCCTTGGAGTTCTATGGCTTAGAAGATCTCCAATTAGTTGGATTTATCCAGCAAGGAAGACATACCAAGGCCTTGATTCTCGTGAAAGGGCGGCAAAAGCTAGGTATTTACAAGGTGCGCGAGGGCGAATACCTAGGTAAAAACTTTGGACGTATCTTGCAAATTACGCATAGCGCAGTGGTGCTCAATGAACTTCACCAAGATGATGTGGGTGTTTGGACAGAGCGAAAAACCAGTTTGCAACTGGTAACCGACGCCACATAAAAACATGCTGGGCATTGCATTAGCGCATCGCAAAAGCGGCAAGACCGTATGAAACCATGCTGGAGGTATTGGGTTTCCCACGCCATAAGCGCATGCTTGGCGTTTTTGAGCCTCGAAGCTATGACGCAAGAAGCAACGCCTAAATACACAGGCAAGCCACTCACCCTGAACTTTCAAACGATTGAGGTGCGCACAGCTTTACAAATCATTGCGGATTTCACAGGTTTGAATGTGGTGGCTTCAGACAGCGTGACGGGTAGTTTGTCTTTGCGCTTGCACCAAGTGCCCTGGGACCAGGTGTTGGACATCATTGTCCAAACCAAAGGTTTGAACCAAAGACGACAAGGCAATGTGATTTGGATTGCACCGCGCGCTGAGATTGCCGCGCGTGACAAGCAAGAGTTTGAGATGCGACAGACTTTGCAAAATCTAGAGCCGCTCTTGACGCACAACTTTGTACTGAATTACGCCAAGGCAGCAGATGTGGCCCAGCACATACAAGGTTTAGGGGTTTCGGCCGGGTTGCCACAAGCACCGCATGCAAACGCTGGCATGCAAGACCTCGATAACAATGCCATCCTCTATCTCTCCAATAAACATCCGTTTGGGCAATACCGATCGTCATCGCGTCCCAATGACTCGCAATCTTCAGGCGCAGCCCATTCCAACGCTACCCAACTGACGCATGGCCTAGGCATGGGGCACGCCAACCTGCGTGGCACCCAAGGGCGATTGCTCAGCGCGCGCGGCAGTGTGATGGCAGAACCCCGCACCAACCAATTGTTTGTAACGGACATAGCGTCACGCGTGGACGAAATTAAAAACATCATCGACAAGATCGATATTCCATTGCGGCAAGTGATGATCGAGGCGCGGATTGTGCAAGCCAGCGATACATTTGGCCAAACTTTGGGTGTGCGTTTAGGCGGCGTGCGTGATGGTGCGCAAAGCAAACTCACCGACAGAATTCTCAATCCGACAGGTCAGTTTGTGAATTTGCCAGCAGGCAATATCAACGGATTTGAGCCTGCAAGTTTTGCGGTGTCTTTGTTCAACGCTGAGAAAAACAAAATATTGAACTTAGAGTTGTCTGCTCTGGAGGCAGACGGCAAGGGCAAAGTCGTCTCGAGCCCGCGTGTGGTGACCGCCGACCAAGCCAAAGCCATCATCGAACAAGGTACCGAGTTGCCCTACCAAATGGCCGCTGCCAGTGGCGCTACAGCCATCGCATTTCGCAAAGCCAATTTAAAACTCGAAGTCACACCGCAAATCACCCCGGAGGGCAATATCGTGCTCGAGTTGGATATCCACAAAGACAGTGTGGGGCAAAACACGGCGGCAGGTTTTGCGATTGATACCAAACATGTCAATACGCAAGTGTTGGTGGATAACGGAGGCACAGTGATGATCGGTGGCATTTATGAATCCATTGCGCTAGATGAGCATCAAAAAGTTCCTCTGCTGGCAGATATTCCGCTGCTGGGCTACTTGTTTAAGAGCCGACGTAGCAACCAATCTAAGCAAGAGCTCTTGGTCTTCATAACCCCTAAAATGGTCACTCAAAGTGCCTCAGCACAGTAAGAAAGCCCCAGGTGTTAGTTTTGGTTGGTCTGCCAGGCTCTGGCAAAACTACCGTCGGCCGCCAATTGGCCAGACGGCTCGCCATCCCCTTTGTTGATTCGGATCACGCCATCGAAAGCCGTTTAGGTTGTTCGGTGCGCGAATATTTCGAGCGCGAAGGGGAGGCCCGCTTTCGCGATATTGAATCTGAAGTGTTGAATGATTTAAGCCAAATCCACTCGGGCGTTCTTTCCTCGGGCGGCGGATCTGTGTTGCGAGCGGAGAACCGCCAACTTTTGCGCGAGCGTGGCCATGTCTTTTATTTGCGATCAACGCCTGAAGAAGTATTTCGTCGCTTGCGCTATGACCAGAATCGTCCCTTGCTGCAAGTCTCAGACCCGATGGCGAGGTTACGCGACTTGTTTGATGCGCGCGATCCCATATATAAAGAAGCCGCGCATTATGTGATTGAAACCAATCGCCCATCTGTTGCTACCTTGGTCAATATGATCATTCGCCAGTTGGGGCAAATTGGCGAACTGCCTGCCACCTCAAATACTGGGGCCAGTTCGCAGTCTATGAACGCGCGTCCATAAGCCGGCATTTCTCAAAGAAAGATTTTTTCGTGAGCACATCTCTTGTACCTAATCAGATCCAAATCGATCTTGGCGAGCGCAGCTATCCCATTTGGATTGGTACGCAACTGATAGATAACCCAAACACTTGGGCGAACTTGCCCAAAGCAGCGATGGCGTTGGTGGTAACCAATGAGACGGTGGGCCCCCTTTATGCAAAACGCCTCTGCGCTGCATTGCAATCCCACTATGGGCAAGTATTGACCTTGGTCTTGCCTGATGGGGAAAGCCATAAAACGTGGCAAACCCTGAATTTGATTTTTGACCAACTGTTAGAAAAAGGTGCGGACAGGCAAACTGTTTTGTTTGCATTGGGCGGTGGTGTGGTGGGAGACATGACTGGGTTTGCCGCTGCTTGTTATATGCGTGGTGTGCATTTCGTTCAAGTGCCAACAACACTTTTGTCGCAAGTAGATTCTTCTGTCGGTGGCAAGACTGCCATCAACCATCCGCTGGGTAAAAACATGATTGGCGCGTTTTACCAACCGCAACGCGTTGTGTGTGACTTAGATACTTTGCAGACACTGCCTCCGCGTGAATTGAGTGCAGGATTGGCTGAGGTCATCAAATATGGGCCAATTGCAGACATGCAGTTTTTGGAATGGCTAGAGAACAACTTAGATGATTTGATGGCGCGCGACCCCAAAGCTTTGGGCTATGCCGTGCACCGCAGTTGTGAAATCAAAGCGAGTGTGGTGTCGCAGGATGAGCGTGATGTGGGCATGCGCGCCGCTTTGAATTTTGGCCACACATTTGGACATGCGATTGAAGCGGGCTTAGGTTTTGGTGAGTGGCTGCACGGTGAGGCCGTTGGATGCGGCATGGTGATGGCTGCGCACTTGTCGCAGCGTTTGGGTTTGGTGGATATGGATTTTGTAAAGCGACTTACCCATTTGTTAGATCGCGCAGGATTGCCCGTCGTAGGCCCACAACTAGGTGCTGACAATTACTTGCATCACATGCGAGTCGACAAAAAAGCCCAAGGCGGTGAAATTCGTTTCGTCTTGATCGATCCCCCAGGTCGGGCTGTGGTGCGTGGTGCGCCAGATACTTTGGTGGCAGACGTCATCAACCATTGTTGTGCTAGCTAATTACGCCTGCCATCCTGAGTCCACGCGTGGCAGACGCCATGCGGAGTCTGACGCCAATCCTCTTTCGCATGGATTGCGCAACCCTCACCAACGCGACCGTGACCGCATCGTGCATTCCACGGCGTTTCGTCGTTTGGTCTATAAAACGCAAGTCTTCTTAAACCACGAAGGCGATTTATTTCGCACGCGCATGACGCATTCGTTGGAGGTAGCGCAACTGGGCCGGTCGATTGCTCGCGCTTTGCGTTTGAACGAAGACTTGGTCGAGGCTATAGCCTTGGCCCACGATGTGGGGCACACGCCTTTTGGCCATGCAGGGCAAGACGTGCTCAATGCTTGCATGGCAGAGCATGGTGGCTTTGAGCACAACCTACAAAGCTTGCGGGTGGTCGATGAACTCGAAGAGCGCTATCCCGCTTTCAATGGATTGAACTTGAGTTTCGAGACGCGTGAAGGTATTTTGAAACACTGTGCGCGGCGAAATGCAGAGTTGATCGAAGCTTCTGAGCCCAACGGCGTTGCTAGTCGGTTCTTGCAAGGAACGCAACCTAGTTTAGAAGCGCAGTTGTGCAATTTGGCAGATTCCATCGCCTACAACGCACACGATATCGATGACGGCGTGCGATCTGGTTTATTGAGCTTGGAGCAGTTGCAAGACGTGCCTTTGTTTGCAAAGCATCAGCAACAAACTTTAGAGGCATTTCCGCATTTGGCTTCTGCAGATGAGGTTTTGCACGGCCGACGTTTGCTGTATGAAACCATTCGCTGCATGTTGAGCGAGCAAGTGTTCGATGTCATCAGTGCGACCCAATCCGCCTTGAAGCAGCATGCACCACAAAACGCAGATGAAGCCCGTTTGTGTCCGCCTTTATTGCAGTTCAGCGCAGAGATGGAAGACGCATCGCAGACGCTCAAAACCTTTTTGCTTCGAAATCTGTATCGCCATCCGCAAGTGATGCAAACCACAGACTGGGCGAGACAGGTCGTGCGTGAATTATTTGAAGCCTATGTGTCGCGCCCGCAAGAAATGCCACGTGCGTTTGCGCAACGCCATAACTTACCGCGTGCTGTGGCGGATTACGTGTCGGGTATGACAGACAGATTTGCCACGCATGAGCATGCGCGTTTGGTAGCCGGGTGATGAGCACTTGCTCGCCTGTGTCAGACGCAGAGCGTATTGCGATTGAAGACACTCAAAAGTGGTTGATGGAGGCGGTCATTGGCTTGAACCTGTGTCCCTTTGCCAAAGCAGTAGTGGTGAAAGACAGGGTGCGTTATCGCGTATGTTTGTCGTCTGCAACGGATGATGTGTTGCAGCTTTTGGCAGATGAGTTGCAATTTTTGGCATCTGTAGATGCTTCTATCGCTGAGACCACTTTACTGATTGCGCCCTATGCGTTGCCTAACTTTTTAGACTTCAATGAATTTTTGGGTGAGTGCGCTGCGTTGCTTGAATCACATGGCTTGGAGGTCGAGTTGCAAGTGGCAGACTTTCATCCTGATTACCAATTCTCCGGTGAAGCACCACATGCGATGGGGCATTTCACTAACCGTGCGCCTTATCCAACTTTGCATTTATTACGTGAATCCAGTATGGATGAGGCGGTTGCGGCGTATCCCGATGCTGCTTTGATTTTTGAGCGCAATATTGCAACGCTTGAAACACTGGGTGCCAAGGGGTGGGCTGATCTGGGCGTCGCGACTCGTTTGAATAGCCGTGCTTAGTTGCACAATTCGAGCATCGTTAAGAATAAATATGGTTAAAAATAAATCTGGTCTTGCCAACACACCTAAACCACTTGATTTAGATTTGCGTCCAGGGCAATCGATTGAGTTGCTCAAAGAGTTGCACATCCTCACGCGAGATGGAAAGATCAACCAAGACTCGCGACGTAAATTGAAGCAGGTCTATCACCTTTATCAATTCATTGAAAAGTTGTTGCAAGAGTTGCCCGCCACTGAAGCGGGGCCTACTTTGGCAGACCATGGTGCTGGCAAGTCTTATCTCGGTTTTATTTTGTACGACTTGTTTTTCAAATCGTTGGGCAAAGGCGAGATATACGGCATAGAGACACGTGGTGAGCTGGTGGCGGCATCTCATGCATTGGCGCAAAGATTGGGTTTCGAGCGTATGTATTTCCTCAACATCAGCGTGGCGGAATCGGCGCACAGCCAATCTTTGCCGGAGCAATTAGACGTTGTTACTGCATTGCATGCATGTGACACCGCCACAGATGACGCAATAGATTTTGGTTTGCAAAAACACGCACGCTATATGGTTTTGGTGCCATGTTGCCAAGCAGAGTTAGCCGCTTGCTTGCGACAAAATAAAGTGCTCGATTTAAAGCGCACCCCTTTGGCAGAGCTTTGGCGCCATCCCCTACATACACGTGAGATGGGCAGCCAACTCACCAACGTATTGCGCTGTTTGTATTTAGAAGCCATGGGCTACCAAGTGACCGTCACCGAATTAGTAGGTTGGGAGCACAGCATGAAAAACGAACTCATCATCGCCAAATACACCGGCCAGAAAAAACAAAGCGCTGCCGATCGCCTAAAAGTATTGCTAGCCGAATTCGGCCTAGAAGCGCTACTTAAAATTCGCTTTAGCCGCATTTAATTGGGGTCAGAACCCAATTAATCGCATTACCATTCTCGGATGGCACGCCTTCCACGACTGACAGTTACGGGTTATCCGCACCATGTGATCTTGCGCGGAAATGACCGCCAAGATATTTTTAGAAATACTGGTGACTACCAGCGCATGCTCGATTTATTTGAGCAACATAGCATAGAGCAGGGGGTAGATATTCACGCCTATGTGCTGATGAACAATCACCTGCACCTATTGCTCACGCCGCAAAAAGACCAAGGTCTTCCCAAAATGATGCAGGCTGTCGGGCGAAGCTATGTCCAGACATTTAATAAGGTGCATGGCCGCACCGGCACCTTATGGGAAGGGCGTTACCGTTCCACCTTGATTCAGACCGAGCGCTATTTGCTCGCATGCATGGCTTACATCGACCTCAATCCAGTGCGTGCCCATATGGTGGCGCAGCCCGAAGACTATTTTTGGTCCAGTTTTGGCCACTATGCTGGGCGGCGTAATGACCGTCTCATCACGCCGCACGCCATGTATTGGGGGCTTGGAAACACCCCTTTTGCCCGAGAAGCGGCATACGCAGAAATGGTGCATGCGGGCATTCAGGCGGATCAACAGCGTGCATTGACAGACGCCACGCTCAGCGGTTGGGCGTTGGGCGACGCTAAATTTATTGCGGGTTTAAAGGTCCAAACCCCTAGAAGACTCAGCAAAGGCAAGGCCGGAAGGCCATTTCTCAAGCCTTTGTGAGTTTATTTAATCTGTCCCCAATTAATTTCTAACAAGAGAAAAATGAAATTAATTGGGATCTGACCCCAATTAATTTGTTTTGCTTGAATGGTGCTTTGGGGTATGCTCCATCTCCCTAGAAATTTCAGGAGTGCGCCATGACTACGGCTGCCGACAAAGCTTATTTGCAACATCAGGGTTTGTACGACCCTTCGAACGAACACGATGCCTGTGGTGTTGGTTTTGTTGCGCACATCAAAGGCCAAAAAAGCCATGCGATCGTGGGGCAGGCGCTCAAGATTTTGGAAAACCTTGACCACCGCGGTGCGGTGGGCGCAGACGCCTTGATGGGCGATGGCGCGGGTATCTTGATTCAAATTCCAGATGCTCTGTTCCGTGATGAAATGGCTAAGGTCGGCGTGACATTGCCGCAATTTGGCGAGTATGGCGTTGGCATGGTGTTTTTGCCTAAAGAACATGCGTCACGTTTGGCCTGCGAGCAAGAGTTAGAGCGTGCGGTGTTGGCCGAAGGCCAGGTTTTACTGGGCTGGCGCGACGTGCCTGTGAATTTAGACATGCCGATGTCACCCACCGTGCGCGCCAAAGAGCCGGTGATTCGCCAACTCTTTATTGGCCGTGGCAGCAACGTAATCGTGCAAGACGCCCTGGAGCGCAAGTTATATGTAATCCGCAAAACCGCCAGCGCTGCGATTCAACATCTCAATTTAAAGCACGGCAAAGAATATTACGTGCCGAGCATGTCGAGCCGCACGATTATTTACAAAGGCCTGTTGTTGGCAGACCAAGTGGGAACCTACTTCAAAGACTTGGCTGACACACGCTGCGTCTCTGCATTGGGGCTCGTGCACCAACGCTTCTCGACCAACACATTCCCCGAGTGGCCTTTGGCTCACCCTTATCGCTATGTCGCGCACAACGGTGAAATCAATACGGTTAAAGGCAACTTCAATTGGATGAAGGCACGCGAAGGCGTGATGGCTTCGCCTGTCTTGGGCGAAGATTTGCGCAAGCTATACCCCATCAGCTTCGCCGACCAATCTGACACCGCGACCTTTGACAACTGTTTAGAGTTGCTCACGATGGCAGGCTACCCACTCAGCCAAGCCGTGATGATGATGATTCCCGAGCCGTGGGAAAACCACGCCACCATGGACGAGCGCCGCAAAGCGTTTTACGAATACCACGCCGCGATGATGGAGCCATGGGATGGTCCTGCATCGATCGTCTTTACCGACGGCCGACAAATCGGCGCAACTTTGGATCGCAATGGTTTGCGTCCTTCGCGCTATTGCATTACTGACGACGACATGGTGATCATGGGCTCTGAGTCTGGCGTGTTGCCAGTGCCTGAGAGCAAGATCGTGCGCAAGTGGCGTTTGCAACCCGGCAAGATGTTCTTGATCGACCTCGAGCAAGGTCGCATGATCGATGACGAAGAACTCAAAGCTGGATTGACCAACAACCGTCCTTACAAGCAATGGATCGAGAACGTTCGCATCAAGCTTGACGATGTGAAGGGGCACGACACGAGTTCAAACATATCTGCCAGCACTCAAGCCACATTGCTAGACCGCCAACAAGCCTTCGGCTACAGCCAAGAGGACATCAAATTCTTAATGGCCCCCATGGCCATCAACGGCGAAGAAGGCATAGGCTCGATGGGCAATGACAGCCCTTTGGCTGTGTTGTCCAGCAAAAACAAATCGCTCTACAACTATTTCAAGCAGTTGTTTGCGCAAGTGACCAACCCACCCATCGACCCGATTCGTGAAGCGATCGTGATGTCACTGGTCTCGTTTGTCGGACCCAAGCCCAATTTGCTCGACATCAACCAAGTCAATCCACCGATGCGCTTGGAAGTTAGCCAACCCATCTTGGATTTTGCTGATATGGCGAAGTTGCGCGATATCGAAACCTATACCCAAGGTAAATTCAAGAGCGCCACTTTGGACATCACCTACCCCGTAAATTGGGGCCATGAAGGTGTGGAAGCGCAATTGGCGTCGCTGTGCGCAGAAGCGGTCGACAGCATTCGCAGTGGCAAAAATATTTTGATCATCAGCGACCGAACAATTAGCGCAGAGCGGGTAGCCATTCCTGCAGCCTTGGCTTTATCCGCAGTGCACCAACATTTGGTGCGCGAAGGTTTGCGAACAACTGCTGGCCTCGTGGTGGAAACCGGTAGCGCCCGTGAAGTGCACCACTTCGCGGTATTGGCTGGGTATGGCGCAGAAGCCGTGCATCCCTATTTGGCATTGGAAACGCTGGCCGCTTTGCACAAAGATTTACCTGCTGACCTGTCAACAGACAAAGCGATCTACAACTACGTCAAAGCGATCGGCAAAGGGCTCTCCAAGATCATGTCCAAGATGGGTGTGTCGACCTATATGTCGTATTGCGGCGCGCAGTTGTTTGAAGCGATCGGTATCAACACCGAGACTGTGAAAAAGTATTTCACCGGCACACCCAGCCGTGTGGAAGGCATCGGCATTTTTGAAATGGCCGAAGAAGCAATCCGCATGCACAAAGCAGCGTTCGGTGAAGACCCTGTGCTAGCCAACCGACTCGACACCGGCGGCGAATACGCATGGCGCGTGCGCGGCGAAGAACATATGTGGACGCCTGATGCAATTGCCAAGTTGCAACACAGCACCCGCACCAACAACTTCAGCACCTACAAGGAATACGCGCAACTCATCAATGACCAAAGCAAGCGTCACTTGACATTGCGTGGTTTGTTTGAGTTCAAGATTGATCCGAGCAAAGCGATTTCAGTTGATGAAGTCGAGCCTGCTGCAGAGATTGTTAAGCGCTTTGCAACCGGTGCGATGTCGCTCGGCTCTATCAGCACCGAAGCCCACGCCACCTTGGCCGTTGCGATGAACCGCATCGGCGGTAAAAGCAACACGGGCGAGGGTGGCGAAGACCCCGCACGCTACCGCAACGAACTCAAAGGTATCCCCATCAAAAAAGGTGAGTCTTTGAAGAGCGTGATTGGCGAAGACCAAGTGGAAGTCGATATCGAATTGCAAGACGGCGACAGTTTGCGTTCACGTATCAAACAAGTGGCGTCTGGCCGCTTTGGTGTGACGGCGGAATATTTGTCGTCTTCCGACCAAATTCAAATCAAGATGGCGCAAGGTGCCAAGCCTGGTGAAGGCGGCCAGTTGCCAGGTGGCAAGGTGTCTGAATACATCGGCAAGTTGCGCTACAGCGTGCCTGGGGTGGGTTTGATTTCTCCTCCACCTCACCACGATATTTATTCGATTGAAGACTTGGCGCAGCTCATTCACGACTTGAAGAACGTAGCCCCCCACGCCAGCATCAGCGTCAAGTTGGTGTCTGAAATTGGTGTTGGAACGATCGCTGCGGGTGTCGCGAAATGTAAGAGCGACCACGTGGTCATCGCCGGCCACGATGGCGGCACAGGCGCTTCGCCTTGGTCGTCGATCAAACACGCCGGCAGCCCTTGGGAAATTGGTTTGGCTGAAACCCAACAAACCTTGGTGCTCAACGGTTTGCGTGGACGTATTCGTGTGCAAGCTGACGGCCAAATGAAAACGGGTCGCGACGTTGCAGTCGGTGCTTTATTGGGCGCCGACGAATTTGGTTTCGCGACTGCGCCGCTGGTGGTCGAAGGTTGCATCATGATGCGCAAATGCCACTTGAACACCTGCCCTGTCGGTGTGGCGACGCAAGACCCCGCGTTGCGCAAGAAGTTCTCTGGCAAGCCTGAGCATGTGGTGAACTACTTCTTCTTTATTGCCGAAGAAGTGCGCCAAATCATGGCGCAGTTGGGTATCAAGAAGTTCGACGACATGATTGGCCGCGCCGACTTGCTCGACATGCGCCAAGGCATCGAACATTGGAAAGCCAGTGGCTTGGATTTCAGCCGCTTGTTGGCAGTGCCGCAAGTCGCCGCGGACGTCCCACGTTTCCATGTCGCCTCACAAAACCATGGTTTAGAAAAAGCGCTCGACCAAAAGCTGATTGAAAAATCCAAGCCCGCGATCGAGCGTGGTGAAAAAGTGCAGTTTATGGAAGTAGCGCGCAACGTCAACCGTTCGGTTGGCGCCATGCTCTCCGGCGCGGTAACCAAGGTGCACCCACAAGGCTTGCTGGACGACACCATCCGCATCCAACTCGAAGGCACCGGCGGTCAATCGTTTGGTGCGTTCTTGTGCAATGGCATCACCTTGTATTTGATTGGCGACGCCAATGACTACACAGGCAAAGGTTTGTCGGGTGGTCGCATTGTTGTGCGTCCTAGCATTGACTTTAGAGGTGATGCGATCAACAACATCATTGTGGGTAATACGGCAATGTATGGCGCGACCTCGGGCGAGGCGTTTTTTGCAGGGGTGGCAGGTGAGCGCTTTGCCGTTCGTTTGTCTGGCGCGAATGCGGTGATCGAAGGCACAGGCGACCACGGTTGCGAATACATGACAGGCGGAACCGTGGCTGTGTTGGGTAAAACCGGTCGCAACTTCGCTGCAGGCATGAGCGGCGGTATCGCTTATGTGTACGACGAAGACGGTCAGTTCGCCTCGCGTTGCAATACTGCCATGGTGTCGATGGAGAAAGTCTTGACAACGGCTGAGCAAGAATCGGCAGTGCCTAAACCCGTTTGGCACCGCGACCAATCTGACGAATCGCAGTTGAAGAAATTGTTGGAAGACCACCACCGCTGGACGGGCTCGAAACGCGCCCGTGACTTGCTCGACAACTGGAGCACTGCACGCGCCAAGTTTGTCAAAGTCTTCCCGAATGAATACAAGCGCGCTTTGGGAGAAATCCACGCCGCTAAAACAGCTAAAACCAACGTACCAGCCAAGGCTCAAAAAGCTGTGGCTGCTGCCAAGTAAAGGAAAGCCATCATGGGAAAAATCACCGGATTCATGGAGTTTGAGCGTATCGAAGAGGGCTACAAGCCTGTCACCGAGCGTTTGAAAAATTACAAAGAGTTTGTCATTGGTTTGGATGACAAACAAGCCAAAGACCAAAGCGCGCGGTGCATGGATTGCGGTACGCCGTTTTGTAATAGCGGCTGTCCTGTTAACAACATCATTCCCGACTTCAATGACTTGGTGTACCAAGGCGATTGGAAATCGGCGATCGATGTGTTGCACAGCACGAATAACTTCCCTGAGTTCACCGGACGCATTTGCCCCGCACCTTGCGAAGCGGCCTGCACTTTGAACTACAACGACGATGCGGTCGGCATTAAGTCGATCGAGCACGCCATCATTGACCGTGCGTGGTCTGAAGGATGGGTCACGCCACAACTACCCAACCACAAGACGGGTAAAAAAGTGGCCGTGGTGGGTTCTGGCCCTGCCGGTATGGCCGCTGCCCAACAACTCGCGCGTGTCGGTCATGACGTCACGCTGTTTGAGAAAAACGACCGCATCGGCGGTTTGTTGCGCTACGGCATTCCTGATTTCAAAATGGAAAAGTCGCACATTGACCGCCGTGTTGAGCAATTGCAAGCGGAAGGCGTGACGATTCGCACAGGCGTGTTGGTCGGTGAATTGCCCAAGGGCACGAAGGTGACCAACTGGGCGAAAGAAAGCATTACCCCTGAGCAACTCAAAAAAGAATTTGATGCCGTGTTGTTGACGGGCGGCTCTGAGCAATCACGCGATTTGCCAGCACCTGGCCGCGACTTGGCAGGCATCCATTTCGCGATGGAATTTTTGCCACTGCAAAACAAAGTGAATGCGGGTGACAAGCTCAAAGACCAATTGCGTGCCGAGGGCAAGCATGTGGTGGTTATTGGTGGCGGTGACACGGGTTCCGACTGTGTAGGCACTAGCACCCGCCATGGCGCAGCCCACGTGACGCAATTTGAAGTCATGCCCATGCCACCAGAGCATGAAAACAAATCCTTGGTGTGGCCTTACTGGCCGCTGAAATTGCGCACCAGCTCCAGCCATGATGAGAGCGCTGAGAAAGGTTTGCTGCAACGCGAGTTTGCTATTTCAACCAAAGAGTTTGTTGGCGAGAAAGGCCATGTCACTGGTGTCAAAACCGTGCGCGTTGAATGGAAAGACGGCAAGATGGTGGAAGTCGCTGGCAGCGAAGAAGTGATCAAAGCTGACTTGGTATTGCTCGCGATGGGCTTCGTTAACCCCGTTGCGACTTTGCTCGACGGCTTTGCCGTTGACAAAGACGCACGCGGCAATGCCAAAGCCAGCACCGAAGCAGTCGGCGGATACGCGACCAACGTGCCTAAAGTATTCGCTGCAGGTGATGTGCGCCGTGGCCAATCGCTGGTGGTGTGGGCGATCCGCGAAGGCCGACAGGCAGCGCGGTCTGTTGATGAGTTCTTGATGGGCGCTAGCGACTTACCGCGTTAAGTCTTAAATCTTCTTGCAACTAAAATGAATTAAGCTGGTTTGCGCCAGCTTTTTTCTTCTATGCACACCTCTTTTTCCAAACCCCACACAAGCGACACGCTCGTTGAATTGCGTGACGTGCGCTTTGGCTATGGCGAGCGGGTGATTTTGGATGGCATCAGCTTGACGGTGCCGCGTGGCAAAGTCACCGCTCTCATGGGAGCCTCGGGTGGTGGAAAAACCACAGTGTTGCGATTAATCGGCGGCCAATACCGCGCCCAATCTGGCAGCTTAACTTTTGAAGGCCAAGAAGTTGGCAGCATGAACCAAGCTGAGCTCTACACCATGCGCAGACGCATGGGCATGTTGTTCCAGTTTGGTGCTTTGTTCACAGACCTCAGCGTGTTTGACAACGTGGCGTTCCCATTGCGTGAACACACCGATTTAAACGAATCGATGATCCGCGACATCGTATTGATGAAGCTACAAGCCGTCGGTTTGCGTGGTGCGCGCGATTTGATGCCTAGTGAAGTCTCGGGCGGTATGGCCAGACGCGTCGCCTTGGCGCGTGCCATGGCGCTCGATCCGCAACTGGTGATGTACGACGAGCCGTTTGCAGGTCTTGACCCTATTTCTTTAGGCACTGCGGCGCGTTTGATTCGCCAACTCAACGACACCTTGGGTTTGACCAGCGTCATCGTGTCGCACGATTTGGATGAAACCTTCCACATTGCCGACCAAGTCATCGTCTTGGCCAACGGCAAGATTGCCGCCCAAGGTACGCCCAACGAAGTGCGCTCAAGCACCGACCCCTTGGTACACCAGTTTGTTAGCGCAGCCCCTGAAGGGCCGGTACGTTTCCACTACCCAGGCCCGACTGTGATGGATGATTTTGGTGTGGCGGCGAAAGTATGAAGTTCATCGCCAACATTGGTTTTGCGGTACGCAGTTTTTTGTCCAACTTAGGACGCGGTGCGGCATTGTTTGTAGGCTTGATGCGTTTGTTTGGCGTGACCATGCGCCGCTTTGGTTTGGTGCGTGACCAAATCCATTTCTTAGGCAACTACTCGCTGGCCATCATCGCTGTCTCGGGTTTGTTCGTGGGTTTTGTCCTGAGCTTGCAGGGTTACTACACCTTGCAACGCTATGGCTCGTCCGAGGCTTTGGGATTGTTAGTGGCTTTGAGTTTGGTGCGTGAACTCGGTCCAGTAGTGAGTGCTTTGTTGTTCGCAGGCCGTGCCGGTACTTCTTTAACCGCTGAGATTGGTTTGATGAAATCAGGCGAGCAATTGAGCGCCATGGATTTGATGGCAGTCGACCCCGTGCAACGCATATTGGCACCACGTTTTTGGGCTGGCGTGATCACCATGCCTTTGTTGGCTGCGGTGTTCAGCGCGGTGGGCATCATCGGCGGCTGGATGGTCGGCGTGTTGATGATTGGCGTCGATGCTGGGGCTTTCTGGAGCCAGATGCAAGGCGGTGTCGATGTCTGGAAAGATGTGGGCAATGGAGTCGTGAAAAGCATTGTGTTTGGTGTGACGGTCACCTTCGTCGCATTGCTGCAAGGCTATGAAGCCCAACCCACGCCAGAAGGCGTGTCGCGCGCGACGACTCGTACCGTGGTGGTTGCTTCGCTGGCGGTGTTGGCATTGGACTTTGTCCTCACCGCCATGATGTTTAGTATTTGATGAATCGAGGTCGATATGCAACGTTCTAAAAATGATGTCTGGGTCGGTTTGTTTGTGCTCTTAGGCGCTGCGGCCATTTTGTTTTTGGCATTGAAGTCCGCCAATTTGCTCAATATGAATTTCCAGACCACCTACAACGTGACGGCACGGTTTGACAACGTGGGCGGATTGAAACGCCAAGCGGCAGTCAAAAGCGCGGGCGTGGTGGTGGGTCGTGTCGACTCTGTCACTTTCGACGACAAAACCTTCCAAGCCACAGTCACCTTGGCATTGGAAAACCGCTTTCAATTTCCTAAAGACAGTTCACTCAAAATTTTGACCTCGGGTTTGTTGGGCGAACAGTACATCGGTATTGAGGCTGGTTCTGAGGCAGACAACCTGAAAGCAGGGGACCGTATCCAAGCGACCCAATCGGCGGTAGTGTTGGAAAACCTGATCAGCCAGTTTTTATATAACAAAGCGGCAGAGCCGGCACCTGCCAAGGGTTCTAAGTGAAGCGTCAACTTAGCCAAATTGCTTTAGCGGCTAGCTTGTTGCTAGTCGGTTGTGCCTCTGCGCCCACCGCAAACCCAAAAGACCCCTGGGAGCCGATGAACCGCAGCGTGGCAAGCTTTAACGACAAGGTCGACGACAACGTTTTAAAGCCTTTAGCCACTGGCTACCGCAATGTCGTGCCTGACCTCATTCAAACTGGCGTGCGCAATGTATTCAACAACTTCGCTGATATGTGGTCGACGGTCAATAACTTGTTGCAACTCAAACCCATTAACACGGCAGAGTCTTTGGGTAGGGTGATCGTCAACACGGTATTTGGTATCTACGGCATTTTTGATGTTGCCACTTACATCAAGTTAGAGCGCCACCCAGAAGATTTTGGCCAAACCTTGGGTTACTGGGGTATGCCCAATGGCCCTTATTTGGTATTGCCACTTTTTGGGCCATCGACCTTGCGTGACGGTGCCAGTTTGCCGGTGGATTTCGCGGTCAGTCCAACAAAATTGATTGCGGATATTCCCACGCGCAATGAAGTCTTTGCTTTACGTTTGGTGAGCAAGCGCGCAGAGCTATTGAAGCCAGGCAATTTGTTGGAGGAGGCGTCGATCGATAAATACAGCTTCACCCGCGATGCGTATTTGCAATACCGCCGTTCCCAGATTTATGACGGCAACCCACCCGACGAAGAAGACAGCAATGACGATCCGTCTGCCAACCCTGTGCCAGCCAAGTAATTTGGTTTGCATTTAAGATACCGTCTTCGCTTTAAAGCCTTTGTCATCTTGAACCAAGATGATGCGCTTCTCCAGAGTTGTCTTCTTTCACCATGCAAACCCTATCTTCTATTTCTTACCGCTTTTTGCGCCCTATTGTTGGCGCTCTGCTGGCTTTTGGTGTTCTAACCAGCGCTTGCGCAGCAGACGATACGCCTGAGGCCTTTATCAAACGTCTGTCAAGCGATGTGATCGACGCGATCAAAGCCGACAAATCGCTGGCTGCGGGCGATATCAACAAGGTTATTGTGTTGGTCGACCAAAAGGTCATGCCCAGCGTGAATTTTTTGCGTATGACAGCCTCTGCCGTGGGTCCCAACTGGCGCCAAGCCACACCCGAGCAACAAAAGCGCTTGCAAGAAGAATTCAAAACTTTATTGGTACGTACTTATTCTGGCGCTTTGAGCCAGTTCAACGACCAAGCCATTGTTATCAAACCCGTGCGCGCTGCGCCCGATGACAAAGAAGTTGTGGTGCGTACCGAAGTGCGTGGCAAGGGAGACCCGATCCAGCTCGATTACCGGGTCGAAAAAGCCGCTGATGCACCAGCAGGTTGGCGCATTTACAACCTCAATGTGATGGGTGTGTGGTTGGTCGACAACTACCGCAGCCAGTTTGCGCAAGAGATCAACGCCAAAGGCATGGATGGTTTGATTGCCAGTTTGGCTGAGCGCAATAAAACAAACTTTGCTAAATCCCAAGGTAAATAACCCGTGCTCACCATGTCTCCCACCTTCAACTTGCCTGCCACCATCATGCAAGACCAAGCGCAGGCGGTGGCCGATAGCTTGACAGGCGCTATGTCGCAAATGTCTGTAGACGGCGCGGTGACGCTTAATGCATCTGCCCTAGAGCAATTTGACTCTTCTGCGTTGGCAGTTGTCTTGGCGTGCCGCAGGGCTGTGCTAGAGCTCGGCGGCGAGTTCCAATTGATTGGCTTGCCTGAGCGTTTGCTCGCCTTGGCGCAGGTCTACGGTGTGACGGAGTTGCTCCACTAACCGTTTCCAGGCGTGCCCTTGGCAAAGCCTTAAAATATAAGGCTTCCCATGCCAGCAATCTCCTTTCAATCTGTTTCCAAAACTTTTCAAACCGCCCGTGGGCCTTTTCAGGCACTCGATGGTGTGAGTTTTGATATCGAGCAAGGTGAGTTTTTTGGATTGCTCGGCCCTAACGGTGCTGGCAAAACCACCTTGATCAGCATCTTGGCCGGTTTGACCAAAGCCACTTCGGGCACTGTCTCGGTGCTGGGCACCAATGTCAACACCCAAGCCGCGGAGGCGCGTAAAAAACTTGGTGTTGTGCCGCAAGAGTTGGTGTTTGACCCGTTCTTCAATGTGCGCGAAGCTTTGCAATTCCAGTCCGGCTACTTCGATGTCAAAAACAATGATGCGTGGATTGACGAGTTGCTTGATAGTTTGGGTTTAAGCGACAAAGCCAACCACAACATGCGCCAACTCTCAGGCGGCATGAAGCGCCGCATGTTGGTGGCCCAAGCCTTGGTACACAAACCGCCCGTGATTGTTTTGGACGAACCCACTGCCGGTGTTGATGTGGAGTTGCGCCAAACTCTGTGGCAATTTATCGCCAAACTCAACAAGCTAGGCCACACCGTGTTGTTGACGACCCATTATTTGGAAGAGGCGGAAGCCTTGTGCCAACGCATCGCCATGCTCAAAAACGGCAAGGTTGTAGCACTCGATAGAACCGATGAGTTGCTCAAAGCTGCTTCTAGCAATGTTTTGCGTTTCAAGTTGGACGCGCCCTTGCCTCCCGCTTTGGCGGCCAAAGCACGCGTGACGGGGCGCATCGTTCAGTTACCTGCGCATGACGCCCTAGAAATTGAGCGCCATTTAGCCGCTTTGCGCGAAGCCGGTTTGAATGCCGAAGATGTAGAAATCCGTAAAGCCGATTTAGAAGATGTTTTCTTGGACGTGATGCACGCCAACACCACACAGGAGACGGTATGACCGGCTGGCGCGCGCTGTTTTACAAAGAGGTGTTGCGTTTTTGGAAAGTGGGCTTCCAGACGGTAGGTGCACCAGTGCTGACCTCCGTTTTGTATTTGCTGATCTTTGGCCACGTACTAGAAGACCACGTCAAGGTATACGACGGTGTGGGTTACACCGCCTTTCTCATCCCCGGCTTGGTCATGATGAGCATGTTGCAAAACGCTTTTGCCAATAGCTCGTCGTCGATGGTGCAAAGCAAGATCATGGGCAATCTGGTGTTTTTATTGCTCACGCCGCTGTCGCATTGGAGTTGGTTTTTTGCCTACACCTTGTCAGCCGTGGTGCGCGGATTGGCGGTGGGTATGGGCGTGTTGCTGGCAACTGCTTTGTTTGTCTGGCAGTCGTCCACACTTAATTTTTCTTTGGTACCGCAAGAACCCTTATGGGCATTGGTGTTTGCTTTCACAGGCGCAGCGATGTTGGGCGCCTTGGGGTTGATCGCCGGCTTGTGGGCTGAAAAATTTGACCAAATGGCGGCTTTCCAAAACTTCATCATCATGCCGATGACGTTTTTGAGTGGGGTGTTTTATTCCATCCATTCCTTGCCTGATTTTTGGCAACGGGTCAGCCACCTCAATCCGTTTTTCTACATGATTGACGGTTTTCGTTATGGATTTTTTGGCCAAAGCGATGCCTCGCCTTGGCTGAGTTTGAGCGTGGTGGGGGTAAGCCTTTTGCTCATCTCTGCTGTGGCTGTGCATTTATTGCGTATCGGTTTCAAGATTCGAGGCTAAGGTGACTGCTCAAGAACTACAAGATCTCATCGGCGCTGGACTTCCCTGCGCGCATTTGCAAGTGCAAGGAGACGGCCGCCACTGGTATGCCACATTGGTCTCGGCTGAGTTTGAAGGCAAGCGCTTGATCCAACGCCACCAGCGCGTCTACGCCACTTTGGGTAACCGCATGGTGACCGACGAAGTCCATGCTTTGTCGATGCGCACCTACAGCCCCACGGAGTGGGAGAAGATGAGCGACGCCGAGAAGGCAGGCACGTAGGCATGGACAAACTCCTGATTCGCGGCGGCAACGCTTTGCAAGGCGAGGTGCTGATCTCTGGCGCCAAAAACGCGGCCTTGCCAGAACTCTGTGCAGCCTTGTTGACTGACCAACCTGTCTCGCTTGCCAATGTGCCGCATCTGCAAGATGTGGCAACTATGTTGAAGCTCATCCGTAATATGGGTGTGACGGCAGACCGCCAAGACGACGGCAGTGTGCTTTTGAATGCCGGCACTTTGACAAATCCTGAAGCGCCGTATGAGTTGGTCAAAACCATGCGGGCCTCTGTATTGGCACTCGGTCCGTTGCTTGCGCGTTTTGGCCACGCCAAAGTGTCTTTGCCTGGGGGGTGTGCGATTGGCTCACGTCCCGTGGACCAGCACATCAAAGGTTTACAAGCCATGGGCGCGGTGATTGACGTCGAACACGGCTACATGCTGGCGCGTTTGAAAGATGGCCGCAGCCGTTTGCATGGTGCACGTATCGCGACCGACATGGTGACTGTCACCGGCACCGAAAACTTTTTAATGGCCGCTGCTTTGGCAGAAGGCGAAACCGTTTTGGAAAACGCCGCGCAAGAACCGGAAATCCCAGACTTGGCCGAAATGCTGATCGCCATGGGCGCCAAGATCGAAGGACATGGCACAAGCCGCATTCGCATACAAGGCGTTGAAAAACTCCATGGCTTTAACCACCGCGTAGTGGCTGACCGCATCGAAGCCGGTACATTTTTATGTGCTGTGGCTGCTACGGGTGGTGATGTGTTTTTGCGCCACGCCCGTGGTGACCATTTGGATTCAGTCATCGACAAATTGCGCGATGCAGGGGTGACGGTGGAGGTGAAAGCTGACGGCATCCGCGTGCACAGCAAAGCGCCTGCTTACGGCCACTTGAAAGCACAAAACTTTCGCACTACCGAATACCCAGGCTTTCCTACCGATATGCAAGCGCAGTTCATGACGCTCAATGCCATCTCGCAAGGCGCGTGCAAGGTGACCGAGACAATTTTTGAAAACCGATTCATGCACGTCAACGAGTTGGTGCGCTTGGGCGCCAAAATCCAAATCGAAGGCAAAGTTGCCATGGTCGAAGGCGTGCCACAACTCTCCGGCGCCACGGTGATGGCAACGGACTTGCGTGCGTCGGCTTCGCTGGTGATGGCGGGTTTGGTCGCACAAGGTGAGACCGTGGTCGATCGCATTTATCACTTAGACCGCGGCTACGACAAAATGGAAGCCAAACTGCGCGCGATCGGCGCAGATATTGAAAGAGTGAAATGACTTCCACCTTGACCTTGGCGCTCTCCAAAGGACGCATCTTCGACGAAACCTTGCCGCTGTTGCGTGCGGCTGGTATTGAAGTACTCGAAGACCCAGAAACCTCACGCAAATTAATTTTGCCTACCAATCAACCGCAACTGCGCGTGGTCTTGGTGCGTGCTTCAGATGTACCAACCTATGTTCAATACGGGGGCGCTGATTTAGGCGTGACGGGACTGGACACTTTGATAGAGCACTGTGGCGATTGGGCAGGCAGTGGCACGGGCCTTTACCAACCCCTCGATTTAAAAATTGCCAAATGCCGCATGAGCGTGGCGGTTCGCGCAGACTTTGATTATGTGGGCAAGGTTAAGCAAGGCGCACGTCTAAAAGTAGCCACCAAATACACCACGATTGCGCGCGACTTCTTTGCCAGCAAAGGCGTGCATGTGGACATGGTGAAGTTGTACGGCTCAATGGAATTGGCGCCTTTAACCGGCTTAGCCGATGCCATCGTCGACTTGGTGTCGACGGGCAATACGCTCAAAGCCAACCACTTGGTGGAAGTGGAGCGCATCATGGACATCAGCTCGCGTTTGGTGGTGAATCAAGCCTCGCTCAAAATGAAGCAAGCGCAGATTCGCCCCATCATTGACGCTTTTGCAAAGGCATTGGCCTGAATATGCCCAAGCCGCTTCGACTTTCGACTGCTAGCCCTAACTTTGAAGCCGACTTCAAAGCCCGCTTGCATTGGTCGGCCGATACCGATGCGGCGATCGAGCAACGCGTGGCAGATATCTTGGCGGATGTGAAGCAACGTGGCGACGCCGCAGTCATCGAATACACAGAGCGCTTTGATGGTTTGAAAGCTACCGACATGTCCGCTTTGGAGATGACCCAAGCCGAACTCAAAGCCGCGTTCGACGGTCTGCCCGCTGTTCAGCGCACTGCGTTAGAAGCTGCAGCTGCGCGTGTGCGCAGCTACCACGAGGCGCAGAAAAAAGCCAGTGGCGAGAGCTGGACTTACCGCGATGCGGACGGCACTTTGTTAGGACAAAAAGTCACGCCGCTAGACCGCGTAGGAATTTATGTACCAGGCGGAAAAGCCGCTTATCCCTCCAGCGTATTGATGAATGCCATTCCTGCGCATGTAGCGGGTGTGCAAGACATCATCATGGTGGTGCCAACGCCACATAGCGAAAAAAACGCATTGGTATTGGCTGCAGCTTATGTTGCAGGCGTCAGTCGCGCATTCACCATTGGTGGTGCGCAAGCCATAGCCGCCTTGGCTTATGGCACGCAAACCATTCCAGCCGTTGACAAAATCACCGGTCCTGGCAATGCTTATGTAGCTGCCGCCAAGCGCCGTGTGTTCGGTACTGTGGGCATCGACATGATTGCGGGCCCTAGCGAAATTTTGGTGTTGGCAGATGGCACAACGCCTCCTGACTGGGTGGCCATGGATTTGTTCAGCCAAGCCGAACATGATGAACTCGCGCAAAGCGTGTTGCTCTGCCCTGATGCTGGCTTCATCGACCAAGTGCAAGCGGCGATGGAAAAACTTCTTCCCCAAATGCCGCGCCGCGAGATCATTGCCAAGTCACTCCATGGTCGTGGCGTTTTGATTCACACCCGCAGCATGGAAGAAGCATGCGAGATCAGCAACCGCATTGCGCCTGAACATTTAGAAGTGTCTAGCCAAGACCCGCACCGTTGGGAGCCCTTGTTGCGCCACGCTGGGGCGATTTTCTTAGGCGCATTTACCAGCGAGAGTTTGGGCGACTATTGCGCAGGCCCTAACCATGTATTACCAACGAGCGGCACAGCGCGTTTCAGTTCGCCTTTGGGTGTGTATGACTTTCAAAAACGCAGCAGCCTGATTGAAGTCAGCAGCAAGGGCGCACAAACGCTTGGTCAAATTGCGTCAGTACTGGCGCATGGCGAAGGCCTGCAAGCCCACGCGATGGCGGCTGAAATGCGCATGCAGAAAGACGCACCATGACCACGCCTATGCGTTTTATCCGTCAAGATGTGCAATCGATGCACGCTTATGCGATCCAACATTCCGATGGCATGGTCAAGCTCGATGCGATGGAAAACCCGTTTTCTTTGAGTCCAGAGTTACAAGCCGAATTAGGTAAACGATTGGGCGCATTGGCCATCAACCGTTACCCCGGTTCGCGTATTGATGATTTGCGTGCGGCTTTGTCGCGCTATGTAGATTTACCGCTGGGCTTCAGCATGATGCTAGGCAACGGTTCTGATGAGTTAATCTCTTTATTAGCCATGGTCTGCGCCGTGCCCGGCGCCAAAATCTTGTCACCTGAACCCGGCTTTGTGATGTACGCGATGAGCGCCAAATTGCAGGGCCTGCCTTTCATTGGTGTGCCTTTGACAGCGGACTTTGCGTTGGACGAGCGCGCCATGTCTGTAGCGATTGCACAACACGAACCCGCCATCGTTTACATCGCCTATCCCAACAACCCGACAGCGAACTTGTGGGACACACAAGTGATCCGACGTTTGATTGCCCAAGTGAGCGCCTATGGCGGTTTGGTAGTGATGGACGAGGCGTATCAGCCCTTTTCTAGCTTGAGTTGGTTGGACGAAATTCGCCGCGACCCGGCTAACAACACGCATGTGTTGCTGATGCGTACGCTCTCCAAATTTGGTTTAGCTGGCGTGCGTTTGGGCTATATGTTGGCGCCGACAGCGTTGCTCAATGAAGTCGACAAATTGCGTCCGCCCTATAACGTGAGCGTGCTCAATGCCGAGTGCGCCTTGTTCGCATTGGAGTATGCCGATTTTTTTGCTGTGCAGGCCAAAACTGTCTGCGAAGAACGCACGGCGCTGACCCATGCTTTGCAAGCCATGCCTGGTGTGACACCTTTCCCTAGCGACGCCAATATGATGCTGGCGCGTTTTGACGGCGGGCCCGACAAGGCCAGCCACGTGTTTGAGTCACTCAAGGCGCAAAAAGTCCTGGTTAAAAACGTTTCTAAAATGCACCCATTGCTTGCTAACTGTTTGCGACTGACCATTGGTACCCCACAAGAAAACCAACAACTGCTGGCTGCAATAGCAGTGGCTTTGAAATAAATCGTCGATACCCCTCCGCCTTGCTTGGTCGCCTGTTCTTTTTGTCTGCTAGCTAACTGTTTCACTGAAAGCCCACCATGACTGCTCGCACTGCCGAAGTCAGCCGTAAAACGGCCGAGACCCAAATCACCGTCAAGGTCAATCTTGATGGAACGGGCGTGTCCAAACTGTCGACCGGCATTGGTTTTTTTGACCACATGCTTGACCAAATCGCGCGCCATGGTTTGATTGATTTAGAAATCCACGCCACTGGCGATTTGCACATCGATGGCCACCACACGGTGGAAGACGTGGGTATTACTTTGGGTCAAGCCGTGGCCAAAGCGATTGGCGACAAAAAAGGTATTACCCGTTATGGCCATGCTTATGTGCCGTTGGATGAAGCTTTGAGCCGCGTCGTGGTCGACTTTTCAGGTCGTCCTGGCTTGGTTATGCATGTGCCATTCAAGGCCGGGATGATCGGTGAGTTCGACAGCCAATTGGCTTATGAGTTTTTTCAAGGCTTTGTGAACCATGCCTTGGTCACTTTGCACATCGACAACTTGCGTGGTGAAAACGCACACCACCAAGCTGAGACCGTTTTCAAAGCCTTTGCCCGCGCCTTGCGTGCTGCGCTGACACCGGATCCCCGTTCGGCGGGCGTCATTCCCTCGACCAAAGGATCTCTTTGAACACCATTGCGGTGGTTGATTACGGCATGGGCAATTTGCGCTCGGTGGCGCAAGCGGTGATCCATGCGGCATCTGTGGTGGATCAAGCAGAGGTGATCGTCACTTCTAACCCGCAGGTGGTGCGAGACGCCCACCGTGTGGTGTTACCAGGCCAAGGTGCGATGCCTGACTGCATGTCGGAATTGAAAGCTTCCGGATTGCTCGAGGCGGTATTGGACGCGGCGGATAAAAAACCCCTGTTTGGCGTTTGCGTAGGCATGCAGATGTTGCTAGACCACAGCGCCGAGGGCAATACTCCAGGCTTAGGTCTGATTCCCGGCGAAGTGATCAAATTTGATTTGGCAGGAAGAACCCAAACCGACGGCAGTCGCTTCAAAGTGCCACAAATGGGCTGGAACCAAGTGGTTCCCACTCAACCCCATCCTTTGTGGGAAGGGGTGCCCAGTAACAGTTACTTTTATTTTGTGCATAGCTTCTACGCCAAACCTAAAAATGCGGCACATATTGCGGCTGAAACCGACTATGGTGGACTTTTTGCGTGTGCCATCGCTCGGGACAACATTTTTGCGACACAATTTCACCCCGAAAAGAGCGCGGTGCATGGCTTGGCCTTGTACCGCAATTTCATCCACTGGAACCCTTGAACTCCACCCGCCATCATGCTTCTCATCCCAGCCATTGACCTCAAAGACGGACATTGCGTGCGCCTCATCCAAGGCGACATGAACCAGGCTACTACCTTCAGCGAAGACCCCGCACAAATGGCCCTCGATTGGGTTGCCAAAGGCGCGCGGCGCTTGCACTTGGTGGATTTGAATGGCGCATTTGCGGGCAAACCGCAAAACCATGCAGCCATCAAAGCGATTTTGCGGGCGGTGGGTGACGACATTCCGGTGCAGCTTGGCGGGGGCATTCGCGACTTGGACACCATCGAAAAATATATCGACGCTGGCATGCGATACGTCATCATTGGCACTGCGGCGGTCAAAAGTCCCGGGTTTTTACAAGACGCCTGCTCGGCCTTTGGCGGCCACATCATCGTGGGCTTAGATGCCAAAGACGGCAAAGTGGCGACAGACGGTTGGAGCAAATTGACTGGCCACGAAGTGATCGATTTGGGCAAAAAATTCGAAGACTACGGCGTTGAATCCATCATCTATACCGATATTGGACGTGACGGCATGTTGAGCGGTATCAACATCGACGCTACCCTCAAACTGGCGCAGGCCCTCTCCATTCCTGTCATCGCCTCTGGTGGTTTATCCAATATGGCGGATATCGAAAAACTCTGCGAAGTAGAAGACGAAGGCGTCGAAGGCGTAATCTGCGGACGCGCGATTTACAGCGGTGACCTGGACTTTGAAAAGGCCCAAGAGCGCGCGGACGAACTCAATGGTTGAATATTTCCGCAACCTTCCTTGCTACCGTTTGAGCCTAGCCTGTGGCGACAGCGTATTGATTGCCTTACAAGGCGCACAGGTGTTGTCGTGGGTGTCGCAGGGTCGTGAACGCTTGTTCTTGAGCCCTAACAACAAGTTTGACGGGCACACCCCCATCCGTGGCGGCGTGCCAATTTGTTTTCCCCAATTTAACCAACGCGGGCCACTTCCAAGGCATGGTTTTGCCCGAACTATGGATTGGGAAGCGCATGACCGTGTGGAATCGCCAGACATTGCTTTCCAAGATTTCTCCTGCGCCACCCAAGCGCACACCTTGGCGCATTGGGAGTTTCATTTTGAAGCGCAATACCGCGTAGAAATCGAACCCGGCCAACTCAACCTCACTTTGCGAGTGACCAATAACGATTCAAACACGCTGCAATTCACCGGCGCACTGCACACCTATTTGGCGGTGGACGATATCGCCTTGACCGAGTTACTCGGTTTAGACGGATTACCCGAATGGGACGCTGTCGAAGATGTTCACCATGTCGCATCCTCCAGTTTGCATTTCGATGGCGAGTTCGACCGCGTCTACCACGCAGGCGACAACCCCTTGCTTTTGCAAGACGGCAGCAGCTTGTTGCAAATTGAGCAAAGCCCCAGTTGGGCGCACACCGTGGTCTGGAACCCCGGCGCAGAAAAATCCGTTGAACTGCCAGACCTTCCAGACGATGGTTTTGCGCGCATGTTGTGCGTTGAAGCAGCCCAAGTATTTGAGACCGTGCACCTCGCGCCCCAAGAAGAGTGGCAAGGCTGGCAGCGTTTGCGCGTGGTCGGCTAAAGATGCTCGCCAAGCGCATCATTCCTTGCTTGGATGTTACCGGCGGTCGCGTTGTCAAAGGCGTGAACTTTGTGGAATTGCGCGATGCGGGCGACCCCGTTGAAATTGCCGCGCGTTACAACGACCAAGGCGCTGACGAACTTACCTTCTTGGACATTACTGCTACCAGCGACGCGCGCGATGTCATCTTGCACATCATCGAAGCGGTGGCGTCGCAGGTGTTTATTCCGCTGACGGTGGGTGGCGGTGTGAGAACTGTGGAAGATGTGCGCCGATTGCTCAATGCGGGCGCAGACAAAGTGAGCTTTAACTCGGCGGCAATTGCCAATCCGCAAGTGATTCGCGATGCGTCAAATAAATATGGCGCACAGTGCATCGTGGTGGCGATTGATGCCAAACGTCGGACGGCAGAAGAAGCGCAACGTCTTGGCGTTAACGGCCAACCGGTGGGTGACGGATGGGATGTATTCAGCCACGGCGGCCGAAAAAACGTGGGCTTAGACGCAGTAGCGTGGGCAAGCCAAATGGCGAACTTCGGCGCAGGCGAAATTTTGCTGACCAGCATGGACCGTGATGGCACCAAGGTGGGGTTTGATTTAGAGCTTACGCGAGCTGTGAGTGACGCAGTGAGCGTGCCGGTGATTGCTTCGGGTGGGGTTGGCAACCTCGATCACTTGGCCGACGGTATCCAAATGGGTGGCGCCGACGCGGTGTTAGCCGCTAGTATTTTTCATTACGGCGAGTTCACCGTGGGGCAGGCTAAGGAGAGGATGCGGGAGCGGGGGATTGCCGTCAGAGCCTAAAGAAAGGCAGAAAAACATGAAGCAAACTTCTACCGCCAAGTTGCCAAAGAAAACCTCGGCTAGGGTTGACGACCCAGACAATCCAGCGTGGACAGAGAACATGTTGGGAGCGCCTGTTCTGAAGCGTGGACGTGGACCGCAGGCCGCACCAACAAAAGTGCTAACGTCCTTAAGAATAGATGCGAATATTTTGGAGTTTTTTTAAGGCGCAAGGGTCTGGGTACCAGTCGCGTATCAATGCAGCCCTTCGCAAAGCTATCATGCCTTCATGCACTGGCTAGACAAAATCAAATACGACGACAAAGGCCTTGTCCCCGTTATCGCCCAAGAGCAATCCACCGGCGACGTACTCATGTTCGCTTGGATGAACCGCGAGGCGCTTGAGCTCACCGCTGAATTAAAGCGCGCGGTCTACTTCAGCCGTTCGCGCAACAAACTGTGGTTCAAGGGCGAAGAGTCGGGCCATATGCAAACCGTGCACGATATTCGCATCGATTGCGACAGCGATGTGGTTTTGCTCAAGGTGACGCAAGAGGGTCACGACCCTGGCATTGCCTGCCACACTGGCCGCCACAGTTGCTTTTACCAACGCTTAGAAGGCGATGCGTGGCAAGCTTGCGAGCCTGTGCTCAAAGACCCTGAATCTATTTACAAGTGAACACCATGCGTTCCAACCCCGCCAATACCTCTGACACTTTGATGCGCCTTGCCGATGTCATCGAAAGCCGCAAGCCCGCCAACGGAGGCGACCCCGAAAAAAGCTATGTCGCCCGTTTGCTGCACAAAGGGCCTGACGCGTTTTTGAAAAAAATTGGCGAAGAGGCCACCGAATCGGTGATGGCTGCCAAAGACATTGATAACGGTGGCGACCGCTCCAAGTTGGTCAATGAGGTGGCCGACCTGTGGTTCCATAGCATGATCGCGCTGGCGCACTATGGTTTGACACCTGCCGATGTAGTGGACGAACTAGCGCGGCGTGAAGGCCTGAGCGGTTTGGAAGAAAAAGCCCTGCGCAAAGCGCAACAAAGAGAGGACACTGGGGAATAAGCATGCAAGACGCCAACTGTATTTTTTGCAAAATCATTGCGGGGCAAATTCCCTCGCGCAAGGTCTATGAGGACGACGAGATCTTCGCTTTCCACGACATCAACCCGTGGGCGCCTGTGCATTTCTTGATGATTCCTAAGCTGCATATCCCTTCTTTGGCCCATCTTGAACCTCAGCACGAAGCCTTGATCGGCCGCATGATGTGCTTGGCGCCCAAGCTGGCTTTGCAAGAAGGCGCAAGGCCTTACCCCGAGGGCGGATTTAGGGTGGTTACCAATACTGGCAAAGAGGGCGGACAGGAAGTCCACCACCTCCATTGGCACATCATGGGCGGTCCGCGCCCGTGGTTACGCGGCTGATTAGAATCAGGCTAATTGTTTAGGAGTTTCGTATGGGTTCGTTTTCGCTTTGGCACTGGCTAATCGTGCTTGTGATCGTGATGTTGGTCTTTGGCACCAAGAAGCTGCGCAATTTGGGTTCAGACCTGGGGGGCGCTGTCAAAGGTTTCAAAGACGGCATGAAAGACGGCAGTACGCCTCCAGATGAAAAATCCGCCACGCCTGCTCCTGCCGTGGGCGGTACTGCAACTGCCACTGAAAAAAATACTATTGACGTAGAAGTCAAACACAAGTCTTAAGACGTGTGTGATCGCGCGCTGTGATTGATCTTGGCATTTCCAAAATGGCACTCATTGGTGCCGTGGCGTTGGTTGTCATAGGACCTGAAAAACTACCTGCCGTGGCCCGCACTTTGGGTGCTTGGATTGGCAAAGCCCAGCGCTATGTGGCCGATGTCAAATCCGAAGTCAACCGATCCATGGATTTGGAAGAATTAAAAAAGATGAAAGACAGCGTCGAGAACGCTGCCCGCGACGTGCAAAGCTCGGTACAAACCGCCAGCAACGAATTTGAGAAAGACTGGGCCGATACAACGGCCCAACTCACTGGCGAGAGCTGGGCGGCCAACGTCACCACGCCCGTTCCCGAATACCAAAATCCCAAGAAAAAATGGCGCCTCAAACGCGGCGCTACGCCCCATTGGTACAAAGCACGTATGGGTGTGCGCACCAAAGCTTTGTCTGGCGCGGCACGCGTGGCACGGTTCCGCCCCGGTGTAAAACCGAATGTCTGACAGCACCCCCAAAGACGAACTCGCAGGCAGCGAGCAACCGTTCGTCCAGCACCTAGTTGAGTTGCGTGACCGTTTGGTCAAAGCTTGTATCGCCATTGGCGTAGCGGCTGTGGCCCTGTCGGTTTACCCCGGACCTGCCGCGCTCTACGACATCTTGGCCGCGCCTTTGATCGCGCAATTGCCGGCTGGCGCGACGCTGATCGCCACTTCGGTGATTTCGCCGTTTTTAGTGCCACTCAAAATTTTGTTGATGACGGCCTTCTTGATGGCTTTGCCTGTGGTGCTGTACCAGATGTGGGCATTTGTCGCGCCAGGTTTGTACACCCATGAGAAAAAACTGGTTTTACCCTTGGTGGTGTCGAGCACCTTGCTGTTTTTTATTGGCGTGGCGTTTTGTTACTTCTTTGTGTTTGGCCAGGTCTTTAAATTCATCCAAAGCTTTGCGCCAAAGAGCATCACGGCCGCGCCAGATATTGAGGCCTATTTAGGTTTTGTGATCACCATGTTCATCGCCTTTGGCTTGGCATTTGAGGTGCCGATTGTGGTGATCGTGCTGGCGCGTTTGAATGTGGTGTCGATTCAAAAGCTCAAAGACTTCCGCTCGTATTTCATTGTGTTGGCCTTTGTTATCGCCGCGGTCATTACCCCTCCAGACGTGGTGTCGCAATTGGCGCTGGCCATTCCCATGTGTATTCTTTATGAGGTGGGTATTTGGGCTGCGCAGCTGTTTATCAAACACACCCAAGCGCCTGAGGCTGAACCAGAAGCGCCTGGCAGCGCACCCTAGGTGCGTCTCAGCAATGCTCCGAAACTTCAAGCTGCGTTGTCACTAGCCTAATTTGTATGAAACGTTATTGGTTGCTTTTTTCTCAAGTGGTCACCGTGTTGTTTGCGGTGTGGTTTGTGCTCGTCACCTTAAAGCCTGAGTGGTTAAATCGCCGCCCTTCTTTGCAAGGTGTGACCTTGTTGGAGGCGGCTTCCAATGCGCCCGGTGCTGTCATGCCGGGCAGCATGAGCCCTGCAGCAAAACGTGCGGCGCCTGCGGTGGTCAGCATCGCCACCACCCAAGCCCGCACAGCGCACCCGATGGCCAATGACCCGTGGTTTCGATTTTTTTATGGAGACCGCGATGACAACAGCCCGCAAATGGGTTTGGGCAGTGGCGTCATCGTTAGCCCCGAGGGCTATATCTTGACCAACAACCATGTGGTCGAGGGCGCGCAAGAAATCGAAGTCACATTGAGCGACAGCCGACGCACGACGGCCAAAGTGATTGGTACCGACCCTGACACCGATTTAGCAGTTTTACGCATCACCTTAGACCGCCTTCCCGTCATCGCCATGGGCAACTCCGACAACGTGCAAGTAGGCGATAAAGCTTTGGCCATTGGCAATCCATTTGGCGTGGGGCAAACCGTGACGGGCGGCATCATCTCTGCTCTAGGACGTAACCAACTTGGCATCAATACCTTCGAGAACTTTATTCAGACCGACGCAGCCATCAACCCCGGAAACTCTGGCGGTGCTTTAGTCGATGTGAACGGCAGTTTGTTAGGAATCAACACCGCGATTTACTCGCGCTCCGGTGGCAATATGGGAATTGGATTCGCCATTCCCGTCAACACGGCGCGTCAAGTGCTTGAAGGCCTTGTGCGAGATGGCCAAGTCACGCGCGGCTGGATTGGGGTCGAGCCCATCGAGTTGAATGCAGACTTGGCTGAGACCTTTGGTATCAAGCAAACCGAGGGCGTCATCATCACGGGTGTTTTGCAAAACGGGCCTGCCTTCAAGGCGGGTTTAAAGCCGGGCGATGTACTGCTGACAGTGGGCGAAAAAGACGTGCACAACGTCAGCGAGTTGCTCACCCTAATCGCTGCGCAAACGCCTGGCACTGCCGTCAAAATGCGTATCAAGCGACGCGATGCCGATCTAGCTTTGGACGTAACGCCAGCACAACGGCCTGCTGCCAAGCTCAACAAACCGCACAAATAAACTTCACCTACCAACCTTGGTTCTGATAACAAACGCGCAAGCAAGTTTGATTGAAAAAATAATCTGCCTCCACCCATAACACCCCATCTACGAGTGCCTAAACAAGTTATCAGCCGAAGCGAATTGCTAAATGCCTTTCATGGCGTGTTGCAACCCAATAACTTCAAAGACTACGGCCCCAATGGTCTGCAGGTAGAAGGACGCGAGCACATATCCCATATCGTGTCCGGCGTGACGGCCAGTCGCGCACTCATAGATGCTGCGATCGAAGCCAAAGCCGATGCGATTTTTGTACACCACGGATTGTTTTGGCGCGGCCAAGACGGCACAGTTACCGGTTGGATGAAGCAACGTTTGCAACGCCTCTTGCAACATGACATCAATTTGATCGCCTACCACTTGCCCCTAGACGCACACCCCGAGTTGGGCAACAACGCGCAACTCGCCAAGTTGTGGGGCTTAAATGTGGTCAGCCGATTTGGTGATCAAAACTTAGGTCTGTTGGGGCAACGCAGCGATGGTCAAGCTTTCAAAAATGCACAAGCTTTAGCGGATGCCATAGCCAAAACCCTTGGACGAACCCCCACAGTTGTCAGCGAAGAAACTAAGCCCTTGCATAAGATTGCGTGGTGTTCCGGCGGCGCGCAAAGCTATTTCGAAGATGCGATTGCGGCTGGTGCTGACGCCTTTATCACCGGTGAAATCTCAGAACCCCAAGCACATTTGGCACGTGAAACAGGCGTAGCATTTTTGGCCTGCGGACACCACGCTACCGAACGTTATGGTGCTCCTGCGGTGGCAGCCCACGTAGCGCAGATGCTGGGGCTGACGCACCAGTTCATCGATATTGACAATCCTGCTTGAGCGGGTGAGTTCGCCTGACTATGCCCGTCGACAAGAAGACCCTCGCCATCACCATCGGTGATGCGGCAGGCATTGGGCCAGAGATCATCGTCAAGGCATTTTGCCAAGCGCCTGAGCAGTTTCGCAATTGCATCGTGGTGGGGGACAAAGCCGTGATGCAACGGGCGTGGCAAGTGGTCGCTGCAAAGTCAAGGCTATTGCCTAAGCCAATGCCAATGAATATACCTCTGCCCATGCAGGAAGGACTTTTGATCCAACAGGTCGGAAGCCCGCTTGCAATGGAGCAACTTCCCACCTTTGGAAAAATCAGCGCCGTTGCGGGACAACTTGCCGCAGACAGCATCACGTGGGCAACCCATGCCGCTTTGCGTGGCGAGGTGTCTGCGATAGTGACCGCCCCGTTGCACAAAGAGGCCTTGTCTTTGGCGGGAGTGAACTTTACAGGACACACCGAAATGCTGCAAACTTTGGCAGCGCAGCACCTCAACAAAACGATTGCTGAGCTACCTGTGCGCATGATGCTGGCCAATCGGGAACTCAAAACCGTTTTGGTCACCATCCACCAGCCCCTGCGCCAAGCGATCGACGCCATCACGGTGGACCGCATTCTGGAAACTTTGCGTATCACCCACCGCGCTGAATTGGCCTCCACAGGGCGTGCTCCGCATCTTGCCGTCGCAGGCCTCAACCCACATGCAGGCGAGGGCGGTTTGCTGGGGCGCGAAGAGATGGACGTCATCCAACCCGCCATACAACTTGCGAAAGCAGAGGGTATGCATGTCAGTGGCCCGTGGTCACCCGATACCGTTTTCATGCGCGCGCGGGCTGAGCAAGGACAACCCGGCGCTTTTGATGTGGTGGTGGCCATGTACCACGATCAAGGGCTGATTCCGGTCAAGTATTTGGGCGTGGACCAGGGGGTCAACATCACATTAGGACTGCCCTTTGTGCGTACCAGTCCAGACCACGGCACTGCCTTTGATTTGGCCGGCAAGGCGGAGGCCGACCCGTCAAGCCTTTTAGAGGCCATGGCTATGGCACTAAGGCTTACGGGGAATGGCTCAGGGGCTTGATTCGGGTTTTCCCGCTCGGATACAATGGGTGATTAACCCCATATGTGGCACACAGCTCGAGGAAATTCATGAGTGACACCCCAGTAGATAGCAGCAAACGCACGTGGCTGATCGCCTCCTCCTGTGCTGGCGCTGCAGGCGGACTAGCCGTCGCAATCCCCTTTGTTAGTACGTTCCAGCCCTCCGAAAAAGCCAAAGCAGCCGGTGCCGCTGTCGAAGTCGACATTTCCGCCTTGGCCCCAGGTGAAAAAATGACCGTCGAATGGCGCGGCAAGCCGGTCTGGATCGTCAAGCGCACGCCTGACCAAGTCGAGTCTTTGAAAAAAATCGAGTCCCAGTTGGCCGACCCCAAGTCTGAGCGCAAGCCCAGCGAACTCACACCCGCATACGCCTTGAACCAAGCGCGTTCTATCAAACCAGAAATTTTTGTCGCTGTTGGTATTTGCACCCACTTGGGTTGCTCGCCTTCAGACAAATTCCAAACGGGCGCCCAAGCCTCCCTGCCAGACGACTGGAACGGCGGCTTTTTATGCCCTTGCCATGGTTCGACCTTCGACATGGCCGGCCGTGTTTACAAGAACAAGCCCGCACCAGACAACCTCGAAATCCCACCACATATGTACCTGTCAGACTCCAAGTTGCTGATCGGTGAAGACAAAAAAGCCTAAACGGAACGAACACCATGGCGAACTTCAAAGAAATTTCCCCCGACGCACCAGCTGGCGAGAGATTGCTCAATTGGATTGACAACCGCTTTCCCGCATCCAAGCTCTACAAAGACCACCTGTCTGAGTATTACGCTCCCAAGAACTTTAATTTTTGGTACTTTTTTGGTGCCCTTGCTTTATTTGTGCTGGTCATTCAGATAGTAACCGGCATATTTTTGGTGATGCACTACAAGCCAGATGCCGCCTTGGCTTTTGCCTCGGTCGAGTACATCATGCGCGACGTACCGTGGGGATGGTTGATCCGCTACATGCACTCGACGGGCGCCTCAGCGTTCTTCATCGTGGTGTACCTGCATATGTTCCGTGGCTTGATTTACGGTTCTTACCGCAAGCCCCGTGAGTTGGTGTGGATCTTCGGTTGCGCCATCTTTTTGTGTTTGATGGCCGAAGCCTTTATGGGTTACTTATTGCCCTGGGGCCAAATGTCTTACTGGGGTGCACAAGTGATCGTGAACTTGTTTGCAGCAATTCCGTTTGTCGGCCCTGACTTGGCTTTGCTAATCCGTGGTGACTACGTGGTGAGCGACGCCACCTTGAACCGCTTCTTCAGCTTCCACGTGATTGCAGTGCCCTTGGTATTGCTCGGCTTGGTCGTTGCGCACATCATTGCCTTGCATGAAGTGGGCTCCAACAATCCTGATGGCGTGGAAATCAAAGGCCCTAACGCGCCTAAAGACGCAAATGGACATCCATTGGACGGCATTCCCTTCCACCCTTATTACAGCGTGCATGACATCATGGGCGTGACGGGTTTCTTGATTGTCTTTACTGCCATCATCTTCTTTGCACCTGAGTTTGGCGGCTACTTTCTGGAGTACAACAACTTCATACCAGCCGATCCATTGAAGACACCTTTGCATATCGCGCCCGTTTGGTATTTCACGCCTTTCTATTCCATGTTGCGTGCCATCACTGGCGAGATGATGTACGCCTTGATCGCATGCGTCCTGGCTGGCGCCTACTTTGGCGCGGTGCGTACCCAACTCTCCAACGCCATCAAAGGTGGTGTTTTAGGTTCGGCTGTGATTTTGTCTGTGCTGATGCTCTCTATCGATGCTAAGTTCTGGGGCGTGTTGGTGATGGGCGGTGCGGTCATCATTCTTTTCTTCTTGCCTTGGTTAGACAATTGCGCTGTCAAATCGATTCGCTATCGCCCAGATTGGCACAAATACCTCTACGGCATCTTTGTCATCAACTTTATCGTGCTTGCCTATTTAGGTGTGCAACCACCTTCCGCCATTGGTGAGCGTGTATCGCAAGTGGGCACTTTGTTCTATTTCGGCTTCTTCTTGTTGATGCCTTGGTGGAGCACGATTGGCGACACCAAGCCTGTGCCTGACCGCGTGACATTCGCACCTCACTGAGATTGACGGAGCTGACATAACCATGAAAAAAATTCTTCTCAGTCTTGTCTTGGCATTGGGTCTGATGGCAGGTGCCCAAGCTTCTGGCGGCGAAAGTATCGCTTGGGACAAAGCCCCTAATAAAACCAACGATCTTGCTGCTTTGCAGCACGGCGCTAAATTGTTTGTGAACCACTGCTTGAATTGCCATTCAGCGGCTTACATGCGTTACAACCGATTGACCGACATCGGTTTGACCGAACAGCAAATTAAGGACAACCTGTTGTTCACCACTGACAAAGTCGGTGACACCATGAAGTCCAACATCGACCCCAAGCTTGCCAAAGAGTGGTTCGGTGCAACACCACCTGACTTGACCGTGATTGCACGTTCACGAGCAGGCTCTGGTGGTTCGGGCGCAGACTACCTTTACACTTATTTGCGCACCTTCTACCGTGACGAAGCAAAAGCTACGGGTTGGAACAATTTGGCTTTCCCCAATGTGGGCATGCCACATGTGTTGTGGGAAATGCAAGGCGTGCGTAAACCCATTTACGAAGAGCATGAAGGCCATGGTGGTCACGCTACCAAAGTCTTCAAAAGCTGGGAACAAGTCACGCCGGGCACGGTAAGCCCCTTGGAATACGACCAGTCCATTGGTGATTTGGTGGGCTATCTGCAATGGATGGGTGAGCCATCCCAAAATACCCGCGTGCGTTTAGGCGTCTGGGTTTTACTGTTCCTCAGTTGCTTTATGGTGATTGCTTGGCGCTTGAATGCGTCGTTCTGGAAAGACATCAAGTAATCACTGTTCATTCGATGGCAGACCTTAGGTTTGTCATCACCTCACGGAGTGACAAACCTGTTTGTCACTCTTTTTGATTTTTAGGAGACACCCATCATGATGGTGCTTTATTCAGGAACTACGTGTCCTTACTCTCATCGCTGCCGCTTCGTTTTGTTTGAAAAAGGCATGGACTTTGAAATCCGCGATGTTGACCTCTACAACAAGCCGGAAGACATCAATGTGATGAACCCCTACGGCCAAGTGCCGATCTTGGTCGAGCGCGATCTGATCTTGTACGAGTCCAACATCATCAACGAATACATTGACGAGCGTTTTCCGCATCCGCAACTCATGCCCGGAGACCCTGTTGACCGTGCTCGCGTGCGTTTGTTCTTGCTCAACTTTGAAAAAGAACTGTTTACCAACGTCACCATTTTGGAGTCGCGCGCAGCCAAGGCTAATGAAAAGGTTTTGGAGAAAGCTCGCGCACATATCCGTGACCGCTTGACGCAGTTGGCCCCCGTGTTCTTGAAAAACAAGTTCATGCTCGGCGACAACTTTTCCATGCTCGACGTAGCGATTGCTCCATTGCTGTGGCGCTTAGACCACTACGGCATCGACCTCTCGAAAAACGCAGCACCCTTGTTGAAGTACGCCGAGCGTATTTTTTCGCGCCCTGCTTATATCGAGGCATTGACACCTTCCGAGAAGGTAATGCGTAAGTAATTGCTATGTTGAACGCACCTGACGCATCGTCCACCCGTCCCTACCTGTTGCGCGCACTGCACGAGTGGTGCACTGACAACGGGTACACGCCCTACATCGCGGTGCAGGTGGACGAGATGGTGCAAGTGCCTCAGGAGTACGTCAAGAATGGCGAGATCGTTCTCAACGTGAGCTACGACGCCACCAGCAGCATGTCTTTGGGTAACGACGTCATCGAATTCAAAGCACGCTTTGCTGGCACGCCGCGTGAAATCATCGTGCCGGTAGACCGCGTCTTGGCGATCTACGCCAGAGAAAACGGTCAAGGCATGGCGTTCCCCATGCACACTAAAAACGGCGCGGAGACTGGCATAACATCTGTCTTGCCAGCGCCCGAGTCTCGTGCGCCATTGGCAGCAGTCACAACTTCAAAAATAGCAAGTGATTCATCGGATGACGATACGAATCCACCAACACCGCCCAGTGGTCGTCCGACTTTAAAGCGTGTCAAATAAAGTCGAAAGAGCACAGTAAAATAACAAATATTGCCGCTTTAGCTCAGTTGGTAGAGCACCCGCCTTGTAAGCGGTAGGTCGTCAGTTCGATTCCGACAAGCGGCACCACATGCAAGCCAGTTCTTCCACAAGAAGAACTGGCTTTTTTGTTGTCTGCTTATCGGGTGAAAGCGTAAACAGCCAAGCCCAACCACTCATGCAAAGCAACTTGCCAGCGCATCAAACTGCTGGCGAGTGAGTACTCCGTCCAGGCGGTATTGCTTGAAGTTTGAAAGTCGACAGGGTAGGGGGTTACATGGCACCCAACGGCATTGAACTCTTCCATAGACCTTGGCATGTGCGAAGCAGACGTCACAAGCAGCCAATTCTTTTGACAACTGTCACCTAGTAGTGCGGCAACTTTTTGGGCGTTCTCGCGCGTGTTGCGTGAGCCATCTTCAAGGCGCACGCGTTGCATGTCCAAGCCTTGCTCTTTGTAAAACGCACCAGCCAAAGTGGCCTCGGTAGTGCCCGTGGTAATCATGCGTCCTTCGCCACCAGAGAAAACCAATTCAAAGTGAATGTTCGAACGCATCCAGCCCACAGGAATCGTCATACGCTCTGCGGCGCTACCCAAAGGCACTTGACCGTGCTCTAAAAAACCATGAGGGTGCCCAGTTGCGCCACCCAGAACAATAAATCCAGCATATTTTGAAATGTCTTGAGGTTGCGGAACAGAAAAACGGTTCTCCAAAGGGCGCAGCAGCATGTTGGGAAATGCTTCAAAACCCAACAAAAATAAAACGAACAAACCTGACCACAACATGGTGTGCGCAGCACGACGCCACTTAGAAATGATCACAAGCGCTGTAAACCACCATATGGCAAGCCAAAACATAGGCTGGGTGATGGCAGACAAAATTTTGGATAAATAAAACATGGATTTAGCGGAAAGACTGTCTAAATGGTGTCAGAGTGATAGCAAGTGCGAGAGCGAATTCAAGTACGAATGGAAATGGAAATGGGATGGGAAAGGGAATGGGAATGGGAATACGTATACGAATGAGCTCTAGCTGTTGATAACTTTCACCGTAATCGTCTGCACATTCCATCCCTTTGTTCTAAGGTGCGCACAAAGCGACGGTAAAAACTGACGCAGCTTTGCTGCCATGGCACTGTTGGGCACCAAGATACACCAGGCTTCGCCATCTATACCACCAGATTGCACGAGGCTTCGCATAGAGACGGGCAAAAGCGGAAGAATCGCTTGCAAACGGTTTTGCCCTTCGCGTGCAAGCGCTTGGAGTTGCGAAAGGGATGTAGCGCCGTCAAGGATTTGCGTGACTGATTGCGACTTACCGCGAATGACGAGGTTGGACTTCGGAACGGCGTTGTATCCCAAATCGCGCAAGGCTGCGAGCGAGTCGGCTCTCTTGGGTAAGGTGTCTTGGGGCGGTTGTCGCATGGACCAATTATGCGATCTTGTGGCGGGTAAAATGACGGGCTTCACCTCTCACGCCTTCTACAAAGGATATTGCGGTCTTTTTTGCGGTGACTCGCTTATAAAAACACCGTATCGCACGCATGGCTTTTAAATTACTGACTTCTATTTTTGGCAGCCGCAACGATCGGATGCTCAAAACCTATCGTAAAACCGTCGCGCAGATCAACGCATTGGAAAGTGCATTGGAATCCTTGAGCGACGAAGACTTGCGCGCAAAGACCGATGCGTTCAAAGCCCGACTCCAACAAGGCGAAACCGTGGATGATGTTTTGCCCGAAGCCTTTGCCGTGGTTCGCGAGGGCTCGAAGCGCGTCATGAAAATGCGCCACTTTGACGTGCAGTTGGTCGGCGGTATTGCCTTGCACCAAGGCAAGGTCGCTGAGATGCGAACAGGTGAAGGCAAAACCTTGACCGCCACCTTGCCCGTCTACCTCAACGCACTGACCGGAAAAGGCGTGCATGTGGTCACGGTGAACGACTACTTGGCTAATCGCGATGCACAGTGGATGGGGCGCTTGTATAACTTCCTAGGTTTGTCTGTCGGCGTGAATCTGCCACAAATGCAACGTGCAGACAAACAAGCCGCCTATCGTGCAGACATCACCTACGGTACCAACAACGAATTTGGATTTGACTATTTGCGTGACAACATGGTCTATGAAGTAGAGGACCGTGTACAGCGTGGCATGCACTACGCCATCGTCGACGAGGTCGATTCGATCCTGATTGACGAGGCCCGCACACCACTCATCATCAGCGGACAAGCCGAAGACCACACAGAACTCTACGTGGCCATCAACCAAGTGGTGCCCGCTTTGACCCGCCAAGTCGGGGAAGAAGACCCTCGCACTGGCGAGGGCATCATCACCCCCGGAGACTTCACGGTTGACGAAAAATCGCACCAAGTGTTTCTGACAGAGCAAGGCCACGAGAAAGCCGAGAGCTTGCTCAATAGCCGTGGGCTATTACCCTCTGGCGCTTCGCTGTACGACCCCGCGAACATCAGTTTGGTGCACCACCTGTATGCGGCTTTGCGCGCCAACCACCTCTACCACCGCGACCAACACTACGTGAACCAAAACGGCGAGATTGTGATCGTCGACGAGTTCACGGGACGGTTGATGACAGGCCGTCGTTGGAGCGACGGATTGCACCAAGCGGTAGAAGCCAAAGAAGGTGTGCCGATCCAGGCGGAAAACCAGACCATGGCTTCCATCACCTTCCAAAACTATTTCCGTCTCTACAAAAAACTTGGCGGCATGACGGGAACGGCGGACACAGAGGCCTACGAATTCCAAGAAATCTACGGTCTCGAAACTTTGGTGGTGCCACCCAACCGCATCAGCCGCCGCGAAGACCAACTCGACCGTGTCTACAAAACCACGCAAGAAAAATACAAAGCCGCGATCGACGATATCCGCGAGTGTTACGAGCGTGGCCAACCGGTTTTAGTGGGCACCACCTCGATTGAAAATTCTGAACTAATAGCCGAGATGTTGGACAAGGCCAAGTTGCCACACCAAGTGCTCAACGCCAAGCAGCACGCACGCGAGGCTGACATCGTGGCCCAAGCCGGTCGCGCCAAGATGGTCACCATCGCGACCAACATGGCAGGACGTGGTACCGACATCGTGTTGGGCGGCAATGTTGAAAAACTCATTACGGAAGTCGAGGCCAATGAGTCTCTGGATGCACAAGCCAAGAAGAAAGAAATAGATGCCTTGCGTGTGCAATGGACCAAGGACCACGAGCATGTGAAATCTTTGGGTGGATTGCGCATCATCGCCACCGAGCGCCATGAGTCGCGCCGCATTGACAACCAATTGCGCGGACGCTCTGGCCGCCAAGGCGACCCTGGCTCCTCACGCTTTTATTTGAGCCTGGACGATTCGCTGATGCGCATCTTTGCAGGCGAGCGTGTCAAGTCCATCATGGATCGCCTCAATATGCCCGAGGGCGAGGCCATTGAGGCTGGCATGGTCACGCGCAGCATTGAGAGCGCACAACGCAAAGTAGAAGCGCGCAACTTCGATATCCGCAAACAACTGCTCGAATACGACGACGTGTCGAACGACCAACGCCGTGTTATTTACCAGCAGCGCAACGACATCTTGGACGCAATGGATTTGACAGCCCAAATCGCAGGCCTGCGCGAGGGCACGTTTGTGGAGTTAGCGCGCCAGTATGTGCCTGAAGAATCTGTGGAAGAGCAATGGGACGTCGCCGCCTTGCAACGCGTCCTGGTGCAAGAGTGGCAACTCGATTTGCCCTTGGTTGACATGGTGAAAGACGCTTCGGCTATCACTGATGCCGATATCGTCGACCACGTGGTTTTTGCAGCCAACGAAGCCTTCCAAGCCAAAGTTGATCGCGTCGGGTTGGAGCAATTCACTCCCTTCATGCGTGTGGTGTTGTTGCAAAACATCGACAGCCATTGGCGTGAACATTTGGCTGCTTTGGATTATTTGCGCCAAGGCATTCATCTGCGTGGTTATGCGCAAAAGCAACCCAAACAAGAATACAAGCGCGAAGCTTTTGAGCTATTTGGTCAGCTGCTCGATATGGTGAAGGTGGAAGTCACTCGCGTCTTGATGACGGTGAAGATCGAGTCCAACACTCAGATCGAACAAGCCGCACAAGAGCTAGAAGAGCGCGCAGAAAAAATTCATAACGTGACCTATACCGCTCCGAATGAATCTGGCGAAGCTGAGACCACGATGGACGCGACCACATTCGCTGAGAAGTTTCCGGTGGTGGGCCGTAACGAGCCTTGCCCTTGTGGCAGCGGTAAGAAGTTTAAGTTTTGCCATGGTCAGTTGAGTTAATCCATTCGCTATGCCAGTTCACCTTGCGCCTCCCACTGCAGCACAACTCCACCCCGTGCAAGGTCTGCGTATTGGTGTTGCCCAAGCGGGCATAAAAAAACCTGGTCGTAAAGATTTGACCGTGGTGTTGATTGATGAGGGCGCTTCTGTCGGTGGCGTGTTCACGCAAAACCGTTTCTGTGCAGCGCCTGTGCAAATTTGCCGTCAACACCTTTCTGCTACGCAAATCAATCCAGAAGACAAGCCGCTTGGTGCAAGCCAAGGCATACGTGCATTGCTGATCAACACTGGTAACGCCAATGCAGGCACGGGCGAAGAAGGCTTGCAACGCGCAAACGAAACTTGCGAGGCTTTGGCACAAGCGCTCTCTATAAAACCGCAACAGGTGTTACCTTTTTCTACCGGCGTGATCATGGAGCCCTTGCCCCACTCACGTATCGTGGCGGGTCTGCCAGCCGCTATTGCAGCCGCGGGCAACGCGCCATCTTCACAGCAGTGGTTGGATGCCGCAGAGGGCATCATGACGACCGACACGGTGCCCAAAGCCGCCAGCACACAAACCACGATCGCTGGCAAGACTATTAGCGTCACAGGTATCAGCAAAGGCGCGGGCATGATCCACCCCAACATGGCAACCATGTTGGGCTTCATGGCGACAGATGCCTGCGTAGCGCCAGAGTTGATGCACGCGTTGACCTTTGCATTGGCTGAAGGATCGTTCAACCGCATCACAGTCGATGGTGACACCTCTACTAATGACTCGTTTGTATTCATCGCGACCAACAAAGCAGGTCACGCGCCCATCACCAGTTTGGAAAGCGCAGAAGGCAAAGCACTATTCCAAGCCATGTTGCAAGTGGCGCGCCAACTCGCGCAAGCGATTGTGCGAGACGGCGAAGGTGCCACCAAGTTCATTACCGTGAAAGTAGAAGGTGGTCGCAATAGTGCAGAGTGCTTGCAAGTGGCTTATGCCATTAGCCACTCGCCTTTGGTCAAAACAGCCTTCTTCGCCAGCGACCCCAACCTCGGTCGCATCTTGGCGGCGGTTGGCTATGCGGGCATCGCGGACTTAGACCAAACCAAGATCGATCTCTACTTAGACGACGTGCATGTTGCTGTGAACGGTGGCCGCAACCCTACTTATAAAGAAGAAGACGGCCAGCGCGTGATGCAGCAGTCTGAAATCACCGTGCGTGTGGTCTTAGGCCGCGGTGCCGCTAGCGAGACAGTGTGGACTTGCGACTTGAGCCACGATTACGTGAGCATCAACGCGGACTACCGCAGTTAATCTTTTCTAACTTTAGGTCACCACGATGGCAGCAGACATGTCTAGCAGTTTAGAGCGCGTGCTGCAACGCGCAGAAGCTTTGATGCAACGCATTGAGTCGGTCTTGCCCCAACCCTTGCAAGCGCCCGATTGGTCTGCTAGTGTGGCCTACCGCTATCGCAAACGCAGCAGTGGCCACGGCACGTTAGAACCTGTGCGTCATGTCGCGCAACTGGGTTTGCGAGATCTCAAAGAGATCGACCAGCAAAAAGAAAAAATCCAGCGCAACACCGAGCAGTTTGTCAACGGTTTGCCGGCTAACAATGTGTTGCTGACCGGTGCGCGTGGTACGGGTAAATCATCGCTCATCAAAGCGTGCTTAAACACCTACGCGCCCCGCGGCTTGCGTTTGATCGAGGTAGATAAGGATGACTTGGTCGACCTGCCCGACATTGTTGAAGTGGTTGCGGCGCGCGCAGAAAAATTTATCGTTTATTGCGACGACCTGAGCTTTGAAGACGGCGAGCCAGGCTACAAGGCTTTGAAATCTATTTTGGATGGATCGGTGGCAGCATCGACTGCCAACGTATTGATCTACGCCACGAGTAATCGGCGGCATCTGTTGCCCGAGTACATGAAAGAAAACCTCACCTACACCCACACCAACGACGGAGAGGTGCACCCCGGTGAAGGCGTGGAAGAAAAAATTTCCCTCTCTGAGCGTTTTGGTTTGTGGGTGAGTTTCTATCCGTTTAACCAAGACGAATATTTAGCGATCACCGCGCAGTGGTTGTCTTCCTTCGGTGTGAATGCAGCTGCGATAGATGCCGCCAAGCCCGAGGCTTTGGTGTGGGCACTAGAGCGCGGTTCACGCAGTGGCCGTGTGGCCTATCAGTTTGCCCGCGACTATGCGGGCAAGCATGTGGTGACGCGCTAGTCTTCACTGGCTTCGCGTTGTGACTTCCTCTCAACCAGTCATTACTGAAACAGTCACCGTTCGTGTGGTCGACGCACAAATACCGCGCGCGGCCAATCGCCAGTTAGTGCAAGTCGCGGTTGGCGTGTTGATACGTAGCGACGATTCGTTCTTGCTCACCAGCCGACCAGAAGGCAAAGCCTACGCAGGCTATTGGGAGTTTCCTGGCGGCAAGTTGGAAGCTGGTGAAACCGTCGCCCAAGCCTTAAAGCGCGAACTGCAAGAAGAGATTGGCATCACCATCGAAGACTGCACCGCGTGGAAGGTGGAGCAGATCGACTACCCGCATGCCTTGGTACAGCTAAATTTTTGTAAGGTGAGAAGCTGGTCAGGTGAGTTGCAAATGCGTGAGGCGCAGTTGTATGCGTGGCAACAATTGCCGGTAACTGTTAAACCGGTGTTGCCTGGAACTTTGCCGGTGCTGGAGTGGTTTGCAGATGAGAGAAGTTTTGTGGGTCCCACCGTGGTGGAGTGACACCTGCAAAAGTAACGCAGTGGTGCGTTTGGGTTTGCAACTTACATAACGCGAGCAACAGTGCAAGCGCAAATAATTAAACGCAGAGCGCCATCTCAAATGGCACGTCGTCGGTGCTGTGCTGCAGGCGACCATCGCCATCTTGGCGCATCATGCGCACCCAAATCATCAAGCGGTTGCCGCTGATTTCTGGAATAAAACCCAGGCTGGGTTCAATCGCCACGCGCATCAACATAAATCGCCCTTGCGCGAGGGATTGCTGGAACTGCCCGCCCATAGCCATCATCTTTTGGGTGGTGCCCGTGTCACGCATCAATGAGAGCAACAAGTTGACCGAAGCATTCATGGGTTGGAATACTTTCGCCCAGCGCTGGATGTCGGTCCTGCGCGCGACAGAGTCTTGGTGCTGCCACGCATGGTAGGCAGGCAAATCAAAAGAGCACGTGCCGCCCGGAATCGTCACGCGGTTGCGCAAGGCCGTGAGCCACTCGTTGTCCAAAATGTTTTGGCCAATCTTGCCAACTGCAGAGTTCAAACCAGCAAAACAACGCTCAAGTTGCTCCAGCAATTGGTCTAAGGCTTCTTCCGACACCGAGGGGTTGCCACGCAAAGCGGTGAACTGCTGCTTGTGGCGCTCGAGGTCTTTGAGAATGTCAGATTTCAGGTCGGTGCGGCCACCGGCTTCCACCAACTCAAACAAGGTGGTGAGTGCGTAGTGGTTGTCTATTGCGGTGTCACGTAAATTCAGCGATTCAAAACGCTTGAACAGATGCTCTAGACGCAAATAGGTGCGAACGCGTTCGTTGAAAGGATGTTCGTAAAGAATCACGTGGAAAAACGAAAAGATTTGCGTCGAAAGTGACTCCCGCAATCATACATTCAGTGTTATCGCTTCAACAGCCAAGCGCAGCTGCTCTAAATCAAGCCCCTCGTTAAAAACTGTAATGTCTGCCGCCGCCAATCGCTGCGCGCGAGTGGTTTGCGCGCGGATGATGTTTTGCACCGCATCGCTTGTTAAACCACTGCGTGCCATAACCCGCGCAACTTGCGTACTTTCTAGGCAATCGACCACCATCACCCTGTCGACCAACTTGCGCCAACGGGGTGACTCCACGAGTAACGGAACATCAAATACCAAGAGCGTGTGACCTGCTTGTATCGCCGTTTGCGCCTGCGCCTGTGTGGCCATTCCGACAAGCGGGTGGACGATGGCTTCAAGGCGTAGCTTGGCGCTGGGGTCAGAGAAGACGAGCGCGCGCATGCGTTCTCTGTCTAGGGCGCCTTCTGGAGTAACAAATTCTTTGCCAAAGGCCTCTGCAATAGCTGGCATCGCACTGCCGTTCGCGGAAGTCACACTGCGCGCAATGGCATCGGAGTCGATTACCGCACCGCCCCGCGCTGCGAGCATTTGGGCGACTGTGCTCTTACCGCTGCCAATGCCGCCGGTTAAACCGAGTCGAAGGGGAGAAGTTGCTGTCATAGCAACCAGTTTATGTAAAAAAACACGTCAGCCCCACCATAGAACGCCTGCACTGCACCCGCCACCGCTAAAAATGGTCCAAAGGGCACATAGCCGCCGCGCTCCAAGCGATGGGTGGACTGCAACCAAATACCTACCAACGCGCCACCCACGCTGGCCATCAGCACCAAGGGGATTAATGCGAATGGCCCGAGCCATGCGCCCAAAGCGGCAAGTAATTTGAAGTCGCCCGCGCCCATGCCCTCTTTGCCAGTCAGTTGTTCAAAGAGGGTGGCGACCAACCACAGCGACCCATATCCCGCGACAGCACCCCAGACGGCGTGTTGCACGGAAATATCTAAAAAGCCAAAGCCGCTAGCCAAAAGACCCAACCACAGCAAGGGTTGCGTCAAGGCATCAGGCAGGTAGGTGGTTTGCCAATCGATAACAGACAAGGCGAGCAAGAGACTCATACAAATCGCCCAAGCCAAGGCTGTTGGATGCATGCCCCATTGCCAAGCGCATAACACCCATAAACAAACATTGCTTAACTCAACCAATGGGTACTGCCAATCGATAGTCGTTTGGCAAAAACCACAACGCCCCTTTAGCAACACAAAACTTAGCAAAGGGATGTTGTGCCAGAGTTTTAGTGGCTTTTTGCAAGACGGGCAATGGGAAGCAGGAAGACTAAGGGTCTCGTCACTCTGGCCCTCCAACATACGCGGCAGTCTATAGATCACGACATTTAAAAAACTGCCCACTACCAAGCCGAGCGCCAGTACCAGCAAAATTTCTGGCGTGCTCATACGACGTTTCCTAATTCAAAAATGGGTAAGTACAAGGCCACCACCATCACACCAACTATCAATCCGAGCACGCTGATGAGCGCGGGTTCCATCAGACTCGACAAACGCGCTACGCTCGCCTCTACTTCGGCTTCGAAGTGGTCTGCGGTTTTGCTGAGCATATGTTCCAAAGTGCCAGATTCCTCGCCGATCGCGCACATGTGCACCACCCAAGGCGTGAAAAGGTGTTCAACGCTGGCCATGGCTTTTGCCATCGAGCGACCACGTATCAAGTGGCTGCGCATGAGTTCGCTGGCGCTGGCATACAAGCTATTGCCGGTGACGCCTTTGACCGCAACCATCGCCTCGTTCAAGGGCATGCCGGTGGCAAATAAAGTAGACATGGTGCGACTCCAGCGGGCAATGCAGGCTTGTCGTACTAAAAGTCCGATGACGGGTAGGCGCAAAACAAAGGCGTGCCAGCGTTTTTGCAATTGGGTAGTAGATCTAAGAAGTTTTAAACATAGCCATATGCAGGGCACAAGAACTGCAAATACCCAACCACCATATTGAACACATGCATGGCTAAGAGCAATCACGCCACGCGTGAGCGCTGGCAACTCGGCATGAAACGCGGCAAACGTGTTTTCGAACGCGGGCACAACGTAGGTGAACAACAGCAACATAACGGACAAGGCTATCACGAGCACTGCGATTGGATAGGCCATGGCACTGCGGACGCTGCGTTGCAGTTTTTCGGTTTTTTCGCGGTGCTCTGCCAAGCGCTCGAGCATGGTCTCTAGCATGCCTGCTGCCTCGCCTGCTGCGACAACGTCGCAATACACGCTTCCAAACACGGCGTGTCTTCGCAGTGCAATGTGCAGGGCAGAACCAGATTCAACACGCCTGCGGATGGCGCGCACCACGTTTTTAGCTTTGCCAGTGGCCATGCCTTTGATGACGATGTCTAAAGCCTGCAACAAAGCTACACCGGACTGCAGCAAAGTAGCCAGTTGCCTGGTGAATTGTGTGATCTCTTGGCTATGCATCGGGTGTCAATGACAAAACTTCTTGTGCCGACGTCACGCCTTGCAAAACTTTGCGCCATCCGGCCTGTCGCAAAGTGCGCATGCCTTCTTGCTGGGCTTGTGCGTGTAGGGTGATGGCATCGCAGCCTTGCAAAATCAATTGCTGCAGCGTTGCGTAGATAGGCATGACCTGAAAGACGCCGACACGGCCTTTGTAGCCTTGGTCGCACTGCCCGCAACTACTTGGTTGGTAAATCGGTGGCTGGTCCGCGGAAGGTTTTTTGCAATGGGCGCAAAGACGCCTGACCAAACGTTGGGCGACTACCAAGTGGACGCTTGACGCTACTTGAAATGGCGCAACACCCATATGGCGTAGGCGCTCTAAGGTACTGGGCGCATCGTTGGTGTGTAAGGTCGACAGGACCAAGTGGCCTGTGTGCGCCGCTTGGATGGCGATTTCAGCGGTTTCGGTGTCTCGAATTTCACCGACCATGATGACGTCGGGGTCCTGCCGCAGGAGCGCGCGCAAAGCACTGGCAAAGGTGAGCCCCGCGCGTTCATGGATACTGACCTGATTGGCACCGGGCAGATAAATCTCGCAAGGGTCTTCCACGCAAGAAACATTGATATCTTCGCGGTTGATGTGCTCTAAGCAGCTGTAAAGCGAGAGCGTTTTACCGGAGCCCGTAGGCCCCGTTACCAAGACCATGCCGTGGGGACGAGATATGGCTTGCAGCAGCAACGCTTCGTCTTCTGCCTCAAACCCTAGTGCGGATAGCGTAGGTCGCTCTTGGTGGAAGTGCAGCAAGCGCAGCACCACCTTTTCGCCATGCACCGTGGGCAGAGAACTTGCCCGCACATCGACAGGCTGGCCTTTGTGCAAAAACTGCATGCGTCCATCTTGCGGCAAGCGTTTTTCGGCTATGTCCATCCGCGCCATCACTTTGATGCGCGAGACCATGGCGTCGCGCACGGCCATCGCTGGGCGCGCTACCACCTGCAAGCGTCCGTTTATACGCAAACGTACCCGAAACGATTCGGCCCCAGATTCAAAATGCATGTCAGACGCGCCCAATTCACAAGCGCGATCAAATAACGCGTCTAATTGTTGAACCGCCCCACCTGGGTGGGTAGCAAGCGGGGCATGGGATAAGTTGGCCACATTATTTATGGATATAAAAACTAAATTTTGGGAATATTCTTTAGCTGCGTGTTAAAGCGCCACTCAAAAATATTTAAATATTCACTTTTTTGAGAAATAGAATTAATTTTTCTGGCTTTGTGCCGATATAAAGACCGATATGTACAAATTTATCGCCTTCGTCCTTTTAACCCTCGCAAGTGCCGCTGCGCCTGCGGCTTGGGTATTGATGGACGATAACTACGGCAATGCAGACGAATATTATGATTCTGCGATCAGGAGCAAGGGCACTCTGTCGACCATTCGCACCTTCATGGTGCTGCCAATTCGGGCTCAGGTGCCTGTTTATGACCCCAATGCAGATCCCAAGGTAAGCCTTAAACTTTATAACTCTGAGTTATCGGAATATGACGTCGAGTGCAAAAAAAGAACGGTGCGTTTAACTAGCCGTAGCTTTTATTCAGACCGTGACGCCAAAATCCTGATGGTGAAACACGGTTATAAGGACACATTTATTCAAGAAAGCAATTCTAGATTTGCCCAGCAATTTAGGGTGACGACAGTTGCGCCTGAGATTCCTAAAAGCGTCAGAATGCTGACCTTGGCCTGCAAGCTTTAATTAGGCTAATTATTAAATAGACATATATGGCTGAAACCCTTGAACAAACTGCTGCCCCCAAGGCTGACGAAGCGCTTGACACTGCTGCTGGCGCCACACCCAACGAATCTAAGGCTAAAGCTGCGGCATCGGCCAAGGGTGCACAGGACGCTTCCAACCAGTCTGCAGATTCACCAGCTGAGAGCGACGACCTACAGATATTGATTGAAAAGGTGAAATCCACCATCGCCACCAGTTTGGACGACCAGGCCTTTGACAAAGAATTACGCAAGCATATTAAAAAGGTAAAGGGTTGGAAAGACTGGTCTGAGCACGCCAAGTCTGCTTTTGCCCATATGTGGGCGGCCCAATTGCTGCACAACAAGGCAGTAGATATTAAAAAAGACAATAAGATGGATTTCACCCCTGTCACAGGGGACTCTTATAAAAAACTGGTGCGTTCATTAACCCACCGCGTGCGTTTTTGAGTTTATATTAATAATATTGATACCTTTACTCAATATTAATCGGGGCTGTTACAAAGGCAGTTTTAAATATATAATTTCCCATTATTAATTATTAGGAGAATATTCCATGGCACGTAATACCGTTGCAACACAATTAGCCGCCCTGCGTAAACAACGCGACTTAATCGCTAAAAAAGAACAAGCTTTATTGAGCAGATCACACGATAAAGTATTAACCAAGATTGTCCAAATGGCCAAAGAGGCTGGTTTAACTGCCAGCGATATCTCTAAAGCTCTAGGTGCTGGTAAAGCTGCCAAAGGCACTAAAGCGCCTAAGGCCGCCAAAAAAGGCACCCTGGCTGGTAAAAAAGTAGCCCCTAAATACCGCAACCCTGCCAACGCAGAGCAAACTTGGACCGGCCGCGGCGTATCGCCAACTTGGGTACAAGAATTAAAAACTGCTGGCAAATTAGAATCAGCGCTCATCGCTGCCGCGTAAATACTCTCTTTAGTTTGCATGGCTCTCCCCCATGCAATGCTTATAGGTTGATTCAACAGGCATATCAAAGCCACCCATAATAGGGTGGCTTTGTTTATTTAGAAGTGGTGGTTTTTATATGGTTCTAACTTATTTGCGTGGCGCTTGTCTTGCCTTGGCTTTAGGCTTGGCCCAAGCCGCCGCCCCATATCCGACAGTGCCTTTAAAAGACCTTCCAGATGGCTTGCGGTCTACTTTTCAGCAACTCAAACCCGAGATGAATGAATTTAGCCATTGCGCCGCAGCCTGGGATAGCCAAAATGACGGCGACCGCATGGTATTTAAGTGCTCTATATATATCAAAATGTCTGCAGAGGGCGAGCGTCGCTCTATGCAGTATTGTGAAGAAAAGCGCGCCGAAAAGAAAATTAAAGCACCTTGTCGCTTGGTGCAACCCTAAATTAAATAATTTGGCAGTTATTTCTCTGCCGTTGTAACAGTTGGAATTAGTTACGCGACAGGTTAAGTTTTTGCATGACCTGCTCAGTGGTCTCCACAATTGGTTGTGCGGCTTGCACGAGTTTTTCAATATCGCTAGAGCGCCCAGCCCAGTCATCGGCCGCGTCTAATATGGCGTAAAAATCGGTCAGATCGCCTATTACATATTCTTCGTCTTTGGCTTTCATCATTTCAATTAAGGTGATGTAGCCTAAAAAATATAATCCGTACATCAGCGATATAGACGCATTTAAAGATAATTTATATTCCTCTACCAATTCGGAAAACATTTCCCGAATCGTATTAATTGTGATGATTTCGTGGGCGTCAAAACCAAATTCGTCTTGAAAACGCTGGCAAGCTTGATCCCACTGCTGCATGCTGTCTGAGTATGGGGTATCGGTATCGCTCATAGGGTATGCCTTTCAGCTTCGTCTTACCAACAGTTGGGACGCCAGATCGTGCAGGGCGTTTTTATAAATACCATCCGGAATATATTCCAAAGTAGACAGCGCGCGTTCGGCCTCGGCCAAGGCGGCGGCGCGGGTGGCGTCTAGTGCGCCAGTTCTGCGCACAATCTCAACAATATTTGTTAGCCCATTGACTGTGCCTTGTTCAATCGCCTGTTGGATCAAACTTCGTTCAGTTGGCGTGCCACGTTG
>Ga0209189_1000099_pt1 | contig 72318 bp, 58 predicted proteins | sample C_130820_EF_Meta_FD_187308 | JGI IMG/M metagenome (GOLD analysis project Ga0209189, IMG submission 187308) | Freshwater microbial communities from Lake Croche, Canada to study carbon cycling - C_130820_EF_MetaG (SPAdes) (version 3) | ecosystem: Environmental > Aquatic > Freshwater > Lake...
CTAAAAAATAATAATATTTGTAAAAATTTTTTATGTATTATTAAAATATGTTTGTCTACATTCATTCATTTTATCATCTTTTGTTACATTATTAATAATTTCATCAAAAGATTCATCTTTAACTAATCTTAGTATAAAATTAATAGAGTATACACCACATTCACTATTTTTAAATTGGTGTTGTATATTGTTAAATCTAATATCAAAATCCTCAAGTTTCTTTGAAAATTTATTTAAATATTTTTGTTTTAATTGTTTATCTCCTAATTTATTTATATCACTAACAACATTACCAACATTAATTTGTGAATTATATTTTTTCTTGTATAAAAAATTTGTAATTTTATTAATAAATTTTTTTATTTTTCTTCTTGGAGGTTTACCAACTGAATCAAAGAAATAAATTTTATTTTTTTTTAAATCAGTATATAATGAAACCCAATGTGAACCACGTTGATGTGATTCATCTAAATTAATAACTAATCCTAGTTTAGTTTTACCACTATTATATATTTTTTCAAAATTATAATTATTAAGACCTAATTCAGGTATTTCTTGAAAATCATAAGGAACTGTTCCTAAAAATAAAAACTCATCATGTAATTTATGATATTGATCAATAACTTCATTTATATTTGTTGTAGATAGCCAACCATATTTAGATTTTGGTCCTTCAGGTCTAAATGTATTTTTATGTATTTCATCATTCTCAATATTTTTAACTATATTAGTTCTTAGCCAACATGTTTGTGTTGAACATGATGAGGAAAATTTATCTTTTAATTGATTAACTAATTCTTTTTTATTATTGGATATATTAATTTTATCTTGATTTGTTTTATTATATTCATTAGCAATTATTTTTAGTGAATCAAGTGAGAAACAAGAATTATTTTCATATTTTTTACTAGGCGCACATCTTTTATCTGCATCCATTTAATAATAATTAGATTTTATATTATCATTAGTAAATATTTTTATTAATTTTCTAATTATATATATATAAAATGTCATATCAAGAAAAATATTTAAAATATAAAAGTAAATATTTAAATCTTAAAGCTGAAATTCATAATACAAAATTAGAAAATAAAGTATTTCAAAATGGAGGTAGTTTAACTGATATATTAGATGTTAATCAATTAAGTGGAACAGTCAGTGTTTCTGAAAAACACTTTTTAATGTTAGGGGGGTCAAATAATACTGATTCGGATAATTTACCTGATCAATTAACTGCTACACCAAAATCTGAATCATCAAGTTCAAAATCTGAATCATCAGATAACTTACCTGAAAAATTAACAGAAACACCTACAAGTTCTGATAAATCATCAAGTTCAAAATCAGAATCATCAAGTTCAAATTCTGAATCATCAGATAATTTACCTGAAAAATTAACTGAATCTCCAATTTCAGAAAAAAAATCTAAGGATACTTCAAGTTCATCTTCTGAAAATTCAGAAAATTATCAAAAAGGAGGAAAAAAAAATAAAACAAATAAAACAAAATCAGAAAGTGATAGCGAACTTATAACAACTGATACATCATTTTTATCTTTTTCTAGTTTTGATTCTGAATCTTCAGAAAGTATGTAATTATTAGTTTGATTATAAAATATAAATAATCTAATAATTATTATATGTTTGAAATATCTGGTATTGAAGAATTAAACAAATCAATTTATTTTAATAAAAATAAATTGATTATGCTTTATTTTGGTTCTTCATGGTGTGGACCTTGTAAAAAATTAAAATCAAGACTTCATGATCCAAAAGAAATGGAAGAAATTAGTAATATGCATATTTGTTATTTGGATATTGATGATGAAAATAATAGTGAATTAATTGATATGTATAATGTTGAGAGTCTTCCAACAATATATTTTATTAAATTAAATGAAGAAAATGAAGTCGAAATATTAAAAAAAATTATAGGTTATGACTGGGTTGGTATTAAAATTGCATATAGTAACTTTAATAGTTATTAAATCCAAAATTTTTTATAAAAAATTGAACAAATAAAATTTTATTGATTAAACATTTAATTATGGAATCAAAATTTAAGATTAAGAGTGTTAAACTAATTAATAGTAATTGTTATGATTTAGATAAAAATATTGATTGTACAATTTGTAGATGTAATTTAAACTTCAATTCCTTACATTCAAATAATAAAGGCGAAGATTCTATAATAGTAACAGGAGCATGTGGTCATTCATTCCATAATGAATGCATTATTCCTTGGGTAAAAAATCAGCCAAATTGTCCAATTTGTTCAAGTCAATGGTTATCTAAAAAATAAATTACAATTCCCATATCAATGTATATTTTGATGAACTATTTGGACTTACACTAATATAATTTATACTATCAATTATATTTCGTGTTACTAAATCAGTTGTTGGTATATAAGATGGATTAACTATACTAAATCCGGTTGTTGATTTAAGATTTATTTTATTTGGATATAAATTATTATTTGATGTTCTGTATATAATACCATCAATATTTGCTGCACACGCAAAAGCATTTGGACTTCCGATATCATTATCAAAATTAAATATTATTTTATCACCACAAATAATTTTTAATGGAAAAATAGGAAATGATGGTTGTGTAATTGGTGTTTGCATATTCCAATGATTTATATTTGTTGGATTTGATGGTACCAGTGTAACAGGAGTAGTCCATTTTATTGGAATACCATTTTTTGGTAAAAATTCTATTTCAGTAACTCTATTATCAGCCCATGCACCAATATGGTATAACATTTTTTCTGATATAAAACAATCTTTATTACTTTCAGAACAAGAAGATTCACTATCATTTTCAGAACAAGATAACATAATATCATTTTCAGATGAAGATGATTTATTTGTCATATATATAATATATATTTGAAAATAAATAATAATAAATTTTAAAAAATTTATATATAAAAATTGAAAATATAATCTTTATAATATTTTTATAATTATAATGGAAAAATATAATAATAAAGACAATATTGAAATTGGTCTTGATGAAGCCGGTAGAGGTCCTTTAATTGGTAATGTTTATGCTGGTGCTGTAATATGGTCAAATGATTTAGTTCCTCCTGAAGGATTAATAAAAGATTCAAAAAAATTATCAAGTAAAAAAAGAAAAGAAGCTTTAAAATGGATTAAAGAAAATGTTAAAAATTTTTCTGTTGGATATGCAACAAATGAAGAAATAGATTCAATTAATATTTTAGAAGCAACAAAGTTAGCAATGCAAAGAGCAATTGATCAATTACCAGTTAAAACTGAATATTTATTAATTGATGGTGTTGGTTGGGAAAAAAAATTTTCAGGATATAAAGTTACTTCTGTTGTAAAAGGAGATAGTAAATTTTATTCAATTGCAGCTGCATCAATTTTAGCAAAAGAATATCATGATGAACATATATTAGAATTATGTAAAAATGATCCATCATTAGTTGATAAATATTGTTTAGACTCAAATATGGGTTATGCATCACAAAAACATATTGATGGTATAAAAAAATATGGATATACAAATTATCATAGAAAAAGTTTTAAATTAAAATGCATATAAGATTAAATGTAAACTAAAAAATATCTAAATTTATATATACATAATATGAAAAATAATAATGAAAATAAAAAAAAAACAATTATTGAAGAATTTTACAATACTTCAATTTCAACCATGGCATCTCCAATCTATAGTATATTTCATCTTATATTAGGATTTTTTGCGTTATACTTATCATGGAAATGTAATGAAAATGCATTTAATTTATTAAGTGTTTTATTCGCATGTTGCTGTCCTTATTTTTATATTGCATATGTTTTAGTAACAAGAGGTGGCTGCGGTATATTTGGAGGAGGTTAAGTAAAAATTGATTATATTTAATTTATTTTATTTTTAATTTTAAATATTTTTTTTTATATTTTAAGTATTTTTTATGAAAGTTATTTTCACATATATTTGGTGTATAAATATATGATTTATTATCTGGATTATCAAATAATTCTTCTAAATAAGTTATTCGTTTTAAATCTTCAACTTTATCTAAAGTCATATTATCTTCACAAGAACCTATATAGCATGGATGTTTTTCCCATATTCCACGTGCAAAACGTAATTTTAATAGTGTTTTTAATCTATTCCATAAATTTTCAGAATCCCTTATATTAGGATTATTTATCCAAAATTCCCAATTTGGTAAAATCTCATCATATAAATTAATAATACCAACTTTTAAATTATTCCACCATGTACTATTATATTTGTCTGGATGTTTTTGTTTAAAAAATTTAATAATATTTTTAATAGCATCAAATTCTGATTGAGGAAGTTTTAGTGTATTATTTTGATAATCAAATTTTATTCCAAGAATTAAACTAATAAAAATATCAATATCTGTTAAATTATATTGAAGATTACAAGATAATAAAAAACTATAAAAAGTAAAATAACATGCTCTTAATATATCTGTCATTGGATCAAAATCTCCACGTTTAATTTTACTACCCATATTAAAATATTCACGTTCATGATTGTCTGATATTGCTATTAAATAATCTTGATGCTCTAAAAAATCTTTTATATCATATATTGTATTATCATTAAGATCCCATCTATGAATTAAAATATCAATATTTCTAATTGGTAGGTTTATTAAGTTAGATTCTTCTTTTGAAATTTCTAACATTGTTTCTGGATCATTTACATAATTTTTTAATAGATTATATTTAACTACATTCATTTATTATCTTGAGAAAAAAAATTTTTATATAATTAATATTTTATGGTAACATTTTTAAAATTAACTAAAAGAATCATTAATACAAGACAAATTAGTGAAATAGTTATTAAAAATAATACATATTATATTTATTTTTCACATACACTTAATAATGGAATTTTTCTTTTTACAATTGGATGGAATGATTCAAATGTTGATAAAATTACTATTGATTTTGAAAAGGATAAAGAAGATTATGATATTGTAACTAATTGGATTAAAAATATATAATAAAAAAATTGATTTTAATTATTATTTCAACTATTAATTTAAATTATGCAAAATCATCAAGACTGGAAAACTGTTGTATTGTCAAATCCTAAAAAGATTGCAAAAAATCAACCTAAAGAAATTGTTAAAAAAGAAGAAATTCATAAACCTAATTCATTACCAAGTGGTTTTAAACTTGATGAAAATGATGAAATAAAATCAATAAAGTATGTTTCTAAAGATATATCACAACTTATTATAAATGCTAGATGTGCAAAAAAAATGTCAAGAAAAGATTTAGCAAAAAATATGAATCTGAAAGAAGATATTATTACTAATATAGAAACAGGTAAAGCAATATATAATGGCGATCAAATAGCTAGAATAAAAAAATTTTTAGGTATTTAATCAATGAAATCTAAATCTTCAATAATTAAATCAGTTTTTTTATATTCTTTAATATGATTTAAATTTATTTCATTTATTATATTATCTTCTACTGCTTCAAATAATTTCATTGTAAAATCTTTTGAAGTATAGAATTTTTTTCTGTGTTTAGATTGTCTATCAAAACTTGGTAGTTGATCAATTATATCAATAACAGTTGGTTGTACAGGATGATCTTTTCGTCGAGTTATTCTTCCAACAGCTTGTTCAACTTCTTTACGAGGTGTTACCATTAATAATGTGTTTAATTCGGGTATATCAAGTGCTTCTTGAGCCATAGAAAATGTAGCAAAAATTACTTGTGCCTCAGTTGATTTATCCAAGTTTTTTTGTTTCATTCCACCAATATAATAACTGCATGTTGTTATTTTTAGTAAATTTATACTATCATGTAAAACATTTAGATGTTCAATACGATCACTTAAAACTAATAATTTTCTACCTTCTTCTTCTATAAATTCTTTTATAATTTTAATTATTAATTTATTTCTAGATTGTATTTCAGTTATTTTATTTATAGTTTTCGGTCTATTGATATCTTTTCCATAATTTGTTCTGTATTCTTTAAAATTTTTATCTTGTGAATCAAATTTAATCATTTTAATCAATACTGTATTTAATTTTTCAGTTGGTTGTTTATATAAAATATCACCAAAATACCAATATAGCACTTTTTCTAATTTATCGCTTCTATTCGGTGTTGCTGATAATGCTAATGTTCTTTTACAATTAATTATTGGCAATGCACGTGAGAAATATTTTGAAGGTGCATGATGTGCTTCATCAAATATAACTAGTCCAAAATCTTTAAAAAGTTCTTGATCATATTTATCTTTTGCAATTGATTGTAACATACCAATAACAATTTGTTTATCTTTAACATCTATTTTTTTTTGTTGTAAAATACCAATATCTGCATTAGTAAATTCTTCTGCTCTACTTTTCCATTGATTTAATAAAAATGATTTATGTGTTATTACTAATGTTTTTACACCATATAGTGAAGCAATATATAATGATAAAACTGTATTATGAGTTATTGTACAGTCACCTAACATAAATCTTCTATTGCCATCTAGTTCAAAACCAAAATAACTTCCAACATCTAACTCTTCAACAAAAATTTTATAAGTTAAATAATCAAAATCTTTTAAATTTAAACCTAATTCAATATTTAAAATATTTTCATCTATTTTATATACTATGTATCCTACTGATCTTAAAATATATTTTATATCAGAAATTAATTTTGAATTAATTGTTTTCAAGAATACGTTTCCTCCCATTTTTGATTTTACTAATGTACTATCTAAAATACCAATAGCTAATCGTTTTCTATATTCATAACAATTATATTTATATTCATTTGGAATATATAATAAATTATTAATATTTTTACCAAATTCATATGGATCTTCATTTATTTTTTTTTCTGTTAAATTTAATATTGGTAATCTATAACCATAAAAACTTTTTAATTCATTTTTATATTCTAAATAAGATGTTATTGATATATCCAAAATATCTCCATAAAAATAAATATTATTATTAAATTCAATAGGTTCTCTTGATGTGTATTTAAGTGATAATATATGTGATTTATTTACAATGTATTTTTCACCAGTTTTAATATCATGTATTTTATATAATTTTTCAAAACCTTTTGTAATTGATAAAACATTTCGTGGATTTATATCATCTCCCATTAATTTATCACCAACAACTATATTCTGAACATATTTGATACTTCCATCAAACATCATAACTTCTGTATTTATTCCCAAACATTTACCTTCACCACAACCTAAACATAATAGACCTCCATTTGTTTTATTAAATTCAGGTATTACCTTATCCATAATTGTAATTTGTTTTTCTTTAAGTTTTCCTTTAAATTTTAAATCTACTTTAAGACCTTCAAACTCATCGTCTTTTGTTGGTTTGCCAAATTTTTTTATTCCATAGAATTTAGGAACAATGATATTTTCATCATCTTCTATAAAAACTTCAAAAGATTCAGGTTTTATATTTTTGTTAAAAGTATTTTGAGGTGCAACAGTTAAGTCTTTTTTAATTTCGTCTAATTTATCTTTATTTTTTTTTTTTGAAATTACATAACCTTTTTTTGTTAAGATATTATCCATAAATTATTAATATATAAATTTACTATTTAAATTTCAACTTTTATATAAATAATTTAATCAAATATTTTTTCTATGTTAATATTATATATGCAAACAAATATTTCAGAATTATTTAAAGAAAATGATAAAGATTCATCTATAATTAAATCATTAATTGTAATTTCTTTGGTTTTATTTGCTAGTTTAGTAGCTCCCAAATTACCTGCTAGTTATTTAGAAATTATTGATAATATGATTGTTAAATTTCTATTATTTACTGGTATAGCATATTTGGCAACTTGTGATTTAGTTAGTGCTATTATTGCTTCTATCGCAGTTATGACTACATTACAAACACTTTCTGTTCATAAAATAACTAATAAAGTTATAGATGCAACAAAAGATTTATTAAAAGAAAATCAAAAAGTTATAGATGCCACAAAAGATTTATTTAAAGAAAATCAAGTACAAGATCAAATACAACTAAATAATAATTATAGTATTGATTTTTCAGCATCATTAAATCCCCCAGTAAATATAATTGATGAATTAAGTAATAGTATGTCTATTACATCCAGTAATAATATGTCTGCTGCATCCAGTAATAATATGTCTGATACATCTAGTAATAATATGTCTGATACATCTAGTATTGTTAATATGATAAATACTACTAATAATATAACTGATACATCTAGTAATAATATGTCAGAACCAAAAAATATTATTACACAAACTGTTATTATGTCATCTGAAGAAGATCCTTATTTAAAATTGAGAGATTTTTTAAATAATGTTAAAGAATCAGATCCAACAATTAATTTAGATAGTTTACTTTCAGCAGTAATAAATTCTAATCCTAATTTAGATAAATCTTTTGTAAAAGAAATTATAAGTACAACTTTTAGTAGTCAACCAGTTATTCAACAAGTAAGTCAACCAGTTAGTCAACCAGTTAGTCAACCAGTTAGTCAACCAGTTAGTCAACCAGTTGTTCAACCAGTAAGTCAACCAGTTATTCAACAAGTAAGTCAACCAGTTATTCAACAAATAAGTCAACCAGTTATTCAACAAGTAAGTCAACCAGTTATTCAATCAGTAAGTCAACCAGTTATTCAACAAGTAAGTCAACCAGTAGTTCAACCAGTTATTCAACCAGTAGTTCAACCAGTTATTCAACCAGTAGTTCAACCAGTTATTCAACCAGTAGTTCAACCAGTAGTTCAACCAGTTATTCAACCAGTAGTTCAACCAGTTATTCAATCAGTTGTAAAATCAGTTGTTCAACCTAATGAACAACCATCTGGATATCAAAATTTCAATAATAATTTAGTTGTTGATGATACAATTCAAATAAAACATCCAAGAAGAATAAAAACAGAACCAAAAATTCAACCAATTGAAAAAAATAATGATCCATATGCTATGTTAGAAGATAATTTACAGTATTATGCATATTCTAATTATTAAATATTTATATAAACTAATAAAGTTATTATAAATTATTTAAAGTGTTTTGGCAAAATCTTTATATTCTTTCATATTTTTTTCTAGTTGTTTATCAGCTGCATCGGCTAATTTTTCATGTGAGATTTTAGGATCAGCCGATTTAACATCAGCTTGAATTTTAGCAGCAACTTTTAAAGCTTTATTATATTTAATATCAAGTTTAGAAACAACATTTTTTACAATTGTTCTAAAAGCAATTAATGCAGGGTTATTTCCACCTACTAAATCATTAGCATTGCCACCTTGTTGGACTTGATTTAATTGTTTAAGTCTTGAATCCATTGGCATATAACTACTAGTTGGGGATAGTGAAACATCAGTTGTAGTTATCATTGGTTGTTGTTTATTGAGTGTTTGTGGTTTTAAAAAGATATTTTCAGAAGCAGAAGTTTCGGACATCATTGGTGAAGTTGCTGATAATTTAGAAGAAGTAATAGACATCATTGGTGAAGTTTCAGATATTTTAGGTAAAGATTTAATATCTTTTATACCAGGTAATTCAACTTGAGGAGTTGCAAATTTAGGTAAAGCTGTAGTATATTGTTGTTGAATAGGAACTTGTTGTTGAATAGGAACTTGTTGTTGAAGAGGAACTTGTTGTTGAATAGGGAATTGTTGTTGAATAGGAACTGGTTGTTGAATAGGGAATTGTTGTTGAATAGGAACTTGTTGTTGTACAAGAGCTGGTTGAATATTTAATAATTTTTGAACATTAACTTCAGTTTCAGTTTCAGTAGGTTTCAACAAATTATAAGCTAAATAAGCGCCTGTAGCAGCAAGTCCAATTTTAACAACATTAGAAGTATCAAAACCACCTTGTTGTTTATTATTTTTAACAATTTCATAAATTCTATTTTCAAGTTCTTCAGTATTCATTTCATCAGAAAAGTTACCACCGTCTTGATTTAACATCTTTCTTAATTTATTTTCAAGAGATGGGATTGATATGTTTTTGTTATTATTATTTGATTCAGAAGTTAACATAGATACAAGATTGTTAATATCAGATTTTAAATCAGATGTAGCAGAATTTATATAATTGCCACCATTCATTTGTGATAAATTAACAGAAGATGTAGCAGTATTTAAATTAATATTATTCATAAATGCTGATGATGTTGCACTAATACTATTATCTTCATTTAGATTATTAATTTTAATATTATTTAATATATTACCATTATTTTCTGTAGTAGTATGTGGTAAAATATTATGTATATCGTTTTTAAATAATAAACTAGACATTATATATTATAATATAGAAATTAAATACTTAATTTTTATATATTTAATTTTATATCCTATATTATAATAAACAATGTATATTAATAAAATAGATGATTTATTTGATAAAGTGATAGATAATTTCTATAAATTTTTATTAAATGAAAAATTTTTTGAAAAAATAAAAAAAGATACAAATTTTGTACGTTTTCAAGTAAATATTATGGAATTATTAAAAAAATTTATTATTACAATTGATCAAAAAGAAATAATAAAACTAATTGTAAATAAAACATACATATCAAATATTTTAAATGTTTTTAAAAGATATTGTGCATTTTATGTTTATTTAGGAATAGGTTATTATTATTCAGGAGGTAGAGATTTATTTATAACAAATATGTTAGAAAGTAGTAAAAGTCAAAAAGATTCTGTTTTTCAAATAAATAATTTTTATAATAGTGAAAATAATGCAAAAATTATTACATATTTTAGTGATATTAAAAATATTTTATCATTAATGGAGTACAAAACCATAGAAAAAATTAAAATCATATTAAAAAATAATCCAATAAAATATAGTAAAACAATAGAATTATTTAATGAACTTGGTGAAGATTACATAATTGAAAATTTTTTCATAAAAGACAACTTTCATTCAATTATAAAAACTTTTATTTTTAAACAAATTTATTTAAAAGAAGAAAAAATAGAAATAAATAATATTTTAAAAGAAGTAGAGGAAAAAGATGCTGAATATAAATATATAGAAATTGTAACATCAAATAAAAATAAAATAGTTGATTTTAGTGTAATACAAAAATTTTTATCATTAACACAAAATAGAAGAGGTTTAGCTGAAGAAATTTATAATTATTTATCAGAAATAAAGGAAACCGAAGAAATAATAATTAAAGAATATAAAGATTATATAAATTTTTTATTTTCTAATAAAATTGTTATTCCAATATCTGAAGATTTTTTAAGATATCATAAAAATACTGAAAAATATGAAACCGAAAGTAAAACGAGAGAAGACACAAAAGTAAAATATGTAATTAATAAAATAAATAATATAAAAAATTATTATTCACCATTAGTTGAAAAAAATGCAAAACTAAAATTAGAAATAAAAGAAAATTTTTATAAAAATATGGAAGATAGATTAGTTGTTTTATATAATGATGATGAAGAATTAAAAATAATACAAAAATTAAATTATTCAGATAATCAAAATGATAATGATAATTTAATAGATTTAGAAGAAATAAGAAAATATGCATATTTAAATTTTAAACATGTGTCAAATGATTATATTAAAGTTAGAACACCAAATACAATTGAATCAATAAGATATGTAAATTTAAAAACATATAAAAAAACAAATGATATAGAAGTAAGAGTAGGACATAAAAATTTAGACTTAAATGTAATAGGTATTGCATGGAATCCATCTAGAATTAATTTTGTAAAGTCAAAAAATACAAAACCTCTTGAATGTTTTAAAATTAAAGATATGATAGATGTAAGAAAAAAATATGAATCAGATAATGGGTATACTGCATTTTCAAGAGCAATAAATAAAACAATTACACACAAACCTAAACATGAATTATATTATTGGTTATTTAATAACTCAAAAGATATACCAAAAAAAACAAAAGAATACGTTGATTTTAGTGTAAATGATTCACAAAAAAACATAAATTTATTATTATATGAAATTTACAATAAATATACAAATATAGTAAAAACCAAATTAGAAAATTATATTAACAAACATGAAAATTTTGATTTTTGGAACTTGGATAAATTATTTAAAATTTATAGTTTAAAATATTATAATTTTGAATTAAATCCGGAAATTAAAAATGAAATATTATTTTATATATTAACAAATAAAATAAAAGAAATAGAAGTTACAGAAGATGAAACTGATAATATTATTCCAGGAATAAGAAAAAAAATTATTAAACTTCCTTCTGTTGAAATTAAGCAATCAGATAAAAATATAATAATTATTGATAAAAATAAAAAAGAAGAACAACCTATAATTAATGAAGAAAATAAAAATATACCAATATGTAATCATTATATTAAATGGTCAAATATAAAAAAACAAAAAGGTGAAAATTTTAATCAACTTGTTTTTGATTTTGTTAAAAAATATGTTAAACAAAATCAACAAGGTGATTTTATTTGTAAAAGTTGTAACGAATTATTACAATTAAAAAAATATGTGTATGAGGGAACATATAATAAAGAAACAGATACATTTATGACTACATCGTTAGCAGTTAATCAAAAATTAGAAGAATTACCAAAATACAAAACTTTATTAAGAACAATAAATAACTTGAATAAAAATATAGAAAAAATAGCTTATTTATGTGATTTAAGTTATTATTTGGGTAATACTCCAACAAATAAATTACACAGAAAAACATTAGTAAAAGATATTATTGATATAATACAAATACATACTGAATTTATTAAAACACAACCAAAAAATAGAATAGAATTAGCATCAGAAAAATATAACATAAACAAAAATTTAACTAATTTATTTTTCTTTGAATTAAAAGATGAAATATTTTTAATATCATCTACAGATACTGATTACTATAAAACAATCAAATATAATAATATTATGGCTTATATGATTTTTTTATTTTTAACTGAAATCAATGCTGGACAATTAATAAATTTAAAAGATGATAGAAGTTGTAATTACTTTTTTTATTCAAAAGTTGGACAACAATTATTTGATGGTTTATTTTTAAGATTAAACCAAAAAGAAAAAACACAAATTATTAAAATACCTTTATTCTGTTATGCATTATATTATTTTAGTTGTGTTTTTGCTAATAATAAATTATGGTTATTTAAAGATGATTCTACAACTAATATGGGTATTATTCAAAAAAGCATAATACATACAGTTATTGATTTAATTAATTCAATAATAGAAGCAAATATGATAGAAGGTAAAAATTTTTTATATGAAATAATAACAACAAGATTTATGTTAAAAATAAATCATACATTTAATGATAAAGAAATATTATCAAGAATAGAAAAAAAGAGTTCAAAAAATATTAAATATGATGAAACAACAAAAAAAATATCAATAATTAAAAATAAAATTGAATATATACCTTTATCTGTAGAAGAAAAATTTATAAATGATATTAAACCAATAGAGTATTGTCTTAATACAATATTTAAAAATGATAAAATAAGATATTTAAAAGATTCATCAAAATTTAGTTTTTTAACTAATTGTGAAGATGGTAGATTTCATAAATGGACTTTAAAAGGTGATTTAATTATTTGTGAATTATGTAATAGTAATTATAATGAACTACTAAACGACAAAGAAAGAATAAAAAAAGATGAATCATCAGAATATATAAATAAAATTAAAATTAATCAATTGAAAAATTTAAGTAAGAAATATTGTATTACTGGTGAATTACATCAAATAAATCAAACTACATTACTTTGTGATTTATGTAATATTAATCCATATGATCATAAATATTCATCAGATGAATTAAAAACATTATATAAAAATTTACACAAAAAAGAAAATGATGATATTAAAAAAGCACTTGAAAAAATTAGAGAGTACAAAAAACAAGAAATAGAAGATGAAAAGATAAGTTATGAAATTATTAAAAAATTTAATAAAAGATTTAATACAGACATAATAGATAAATATAAAACTAATCAATATGTAAATTATCTAACAGATTTTGTCGAACGATTAATAAAAGTTTTAGGACCAAAGATAAAAGTTGGTAATAAAAATATTTTTTTAAAAGATACTATTTACACAATAAATCATGATTATTTAGGTAATGAAAGTAAAAATATTATTCAAATTTCATCTAAAGATGATATCTTACAAATTAAAAAGAATTTTTCAGGTTTAAATAAAGATGTTTTATTTTATAAAGATAAATCACATAATGTTTATGTTTATTATGATTTAGTAACATTACAATATTTGGGTTATTCAGAAGATGGAAAAACTATAAAAAAAAATAAAAATAATGCATCAATACTTAAAGAATTATCTATTTTAGATATTTTATTAACACTTGGGTTAGAAAATGAATATAGTAATATAAATCATTATGAATTAAGTCCAGAATTAAATAAAGAATTAATTAATAAAATATTGAGAAATAGAATAGTTAATATTAAACAATTTATAAATAAGTTTGAATCAATGATTTATTCAGTTAAAAATAACACACCTATAAACTCAAGATTTTATAATAAAAATGAAAAAGAAATAATACAAGAATTTACAAAAAAATTAAGAGAATTTAATTTAAAAGATAAAGAAGGTCATAATTCAGTTTTTAAACATTCAACATATATAATTAATAATGTAAATTTAAAAAATATAAAAATTGATATTGATATTGATTTATTGAATGAAAGTTATATTGACTGTAAATTTTTAAATAATATTTATAATACAGACAGTAAATTAATTTATTATATAATTATGAATTTAAATAGATTATTAGACTATAATAAACAACCTGCAATAGAATCAGAATTATCTCATATGATCGTTAAGTTATTTAAAGCTTTAAATAAAAATACAAATATTGATTATACAAATATTGAAGTAAGAAAATATGATTACATATTATTGAATGAATTACCATATATTGATGATCAAGTTAAATTTGTTGGTATGTATCAAGAATTAGTTAATATACAAGAAATTGATGAAGAAAAAGTAAAAGAACAAAACGAAGATTTACGTGAAGAAAAAGAGGCATTTGATGTAGATGATTATGAAGTTGACGATGATATAGATGGAACAGCCGAAGCATTTGATGGTTACGAAGGGTCATAAATTATATTCTAACTATATATAATTTAACTAAATGAATCAAAATTTATGTTTTAATATATTTATATTTTTAATAATTTTAATTGTTTTAAAATACATATCACCAAATCCAGATTCAGTATTATTTGTTTTAAAAAAATATTTAAATTTTTTAATTTTTAAAATTAATAGATTTATTAAACAAATATTTAATTATAATGAAGATTTTGGTATTGTAACATTTAAAGGTTTATCAGAATTTCAAGATAAAGCTCCTTCTTTTGTTTCATATCATCAAAATATGTTTATTCAAAAAATGATTGAAAAAAATCCAAAACTAGATGTTAAATTATTAAAAAATCTTTATGCATTTATGGAAAAAATAGTTACAACAGATACTGATGATTATTTTTTAACTGTTAGTGATTCTGAACAAAAGAATTTTTCTGAAATTGAATTAGAAAAAATTAAAACAATAATATTCAATAAATTAAATTCAGGAAGTTTTAAATTTACTGAATTAAATATTGAAGGTCCTGTTTCGTATTATACTAATTTAAGTGGAAAAGAAGTTAATCCCTTTTCATTTACAGTTAATTGTGATAATAATATTGGTCAACTAAAAGTATTCTTATCAATTGATATAAGAAACGATGTTGTCAAAAATGCATCTTATATTGTTTTCAAAAAAATAAGAATTAATGTAAATAGTAATGAATCAGATATTAATGCTAAAAAAGTAAATTTTGATATTACAAATGATGTAACAAATAAGGTAATATTTGATAATTCTCTTATAGAATCACAAAAAATTCCTGAAAAATGTAATAATTATTCACAACCTAGTTATTATGATAATCCTGTCAATTTAAATTTAAAGTTTGATTCAAACTATAATATTGATGTTGATAATATTGAAATACCAAATTATGATGAAATATTAAATAGTTATAATGAAAATTACAATGAATTATTAAATAATAAAGATAAAAATATCATAAACATGTCTATGCCAATGATAGATTTTTCTAAGCAATTTAAAACTAATAATTATAATGCTTCAATTGAACCATCAAATAATGAAGAAACTATGAATAATATGTTAGATAATATTTTAGAATTTAAAATACCACATGAACCAACAAATAGTTCAAATAATACACCCCCATTTATGATAATTCCTCCACCAAATAATTTAGCTTCAGATTAATCTATCTTCCAAATGTTATTAATTAATCCTCCAAATGTTATTAATCTATCCTCCAAATGTTATTAATCTATCCTCCAAATATTATTAATCTATCCTCCAAGCTTTAAAGAATACATCATTCTTTAAAATTTCGTCAGGTGTTAAATATTCATCATTAACTAATAATCTTCCTCTATCAGATATTAGTTCACCATCTTGATATTTTTCTGGAACTATTCTATTAACAAATTCTTTTACTTTTTCAGGAATACAATCTTCAGTCCAAAACTCTGGGAAAAAACCTTTTTTAACAAAAGTATTAAAAAAGTAATGGATATCATAATATCTATTTTTTTCAGGTTTAACATTAATTTTATTTGTCCAATCTGCATCAACTTTACTATTATCAACAATTCCTGGTATACATGCAAAATCAAAATCCCATAATTTTATTTGAAAACCAATATTTGGGACATGATATACTTGGTTATTTATTTTATAAAAATATTTATTATCAGTTGGAGAAATTGCTATTTCATTTACTAATATATTATTCATTTTTAAATCATTATGTCTAAAGGAAGGATATTTTGCTTGTATAATTGCTAAAACTGATAATAACTGGAAAAATATTGATCTCCAATGTTTAATTTTAAATTCTTTATAATTTTTTCTTATAAAATCTAATAAATCCCCAGAGTTTGCCCATTCAGATATTAAAACTGAAACATTTTGATAATATTCACCTTCTTTATATTTTTTTAGAAATTGATCATACCTTTTATTATTTACAATATCTTTTTTAGATAAACTTAAAAATGGTCTAATACTTGTGTTAAATGTTGTTATTGGTAAAACAATATGTGGAGTTTGTTTTTTAACGACAAATTGTGATAATAATTTTATCATTAGTAATTCTGCATTTTCAGGTCTTTTTATATTATACATATCACCATAGTTTTCTTTTTTTGGATATGCAACAATTTTTACTGCATATGATTGTTTATCTTTTTCGTTAGGTGGATACACACCTTTAAATGTATGTCCTGTTGAACCACTTTTTATGTATAATAATTTTCCTCCTAAATTACTTATTGCATCATTAAAATCAATAAATTTTTTTGGCATCAATTCACGTATATCTTCCGATTTAAAATAATTTTCTAATGATTTATCATTATTTTCATAATCAATAATTGAATCAACATGGGATTTATTAACAAGTTCAGAAATATGTGATATTCTATCTTTAATAAAATTATATTTTTTACTATCCATTAATTATTCTATTATATATTTTTTTATCTTAAACTATTAATTTATTTTTATATATTATTTTTATATTTTCAGAAAATTATACTAACAAATTAATTATTTAATATTTGATTTATGTAATAAAAATTTTATTCTAATTAGATATAATGACACGAATAGCAATAATTGATAATTTAAGAGGATTAGCATTTATATTTATGATTATTCAACATATATTTTATTTTTATGATGTATCAACATATTATGAAACGGAATATTCTAAAAATATTTTTATAGATTTATCGGGTACAATAGCAAGAACATTATTTATATTTTTAGCAGGTTGTTCATTAGTATTAAATTATAAAAAAAATAAAGAATCATTTATGAAAAATAAATTTAAAAGAAATATTGAAATATTATTTCATGCAATTATTATATCAATCACAACATATATTTTATATCCTGAATTTTACATAAGATTTGGTATATTGCATTTTATTGGTCTTGCAAGTATTTTAGGTTCATTTATTGTTCCTTATCCAAAATTGTATATTATTCTTATTTTATTATTTTCATTTATTGAACCACCAAAGATAAATAACTTTATTGATACAATAACAGGAGCATCATTAAAATATAATATGATGGATTGGTTTCCTTTATTTAAATGGTTACCATTATTTATTTTTGGAATGTATTTTATTGAAAACTATAATATTGAAAAAATAAATGTACCTGAAAATAAATTATTGTCTTATTTAAGTAAAAATAGTTTAAATCTATATACATCGCATGTTATTCTTTTATTATTTTTATTTAATAAATTAAAAAACATAAAATTTTAATAAAAAATGAATTATCAACATTTAAAGTGTAATAATCATATATTTTATGGGAGTACCAAAATTTTTTGCATGGTTGATGAGAAATTATAAACAAAAACAATTTATATTTTCAAAAGAATCAACAGATGATGAAATAGTAAAGAAAATTGATTGGTTTTTAATTGATACAAATTGTTTAATACATCCAATATGTTTTAAAATATTAGCAGAAGAAAGTGAAAAAACAAATATAAATTTTAAAAGTTTAGAAAATAAAATGATAAATGCAGTTATTGAATATATTGATAAAATAATTAAATATGTTGATCCAAAGAAAGGTGTTTACATAGCTATTGATGGACCAGTATGTGCAGCAAAAATGAAACAACAAAGACAACGAAGATTTAGATCTTATCATGATAAAGAATTCTATGATAAAATAAAAGATAAATACAATATTCCACATACTTATTTTTGGAGCAATAGCGCAATAAGTCCAGGTACAAAATTTATGCAAAAACTTCATATAAAGTTAATTGATTGGTGTAAAAAACAATCAATTAGAATTATATATTCAAGTGCTAATACACCTGGTGAAGGTGAACATAAATTATTAGATTTTATAAAAAAAAATAAAAAACCATATTCTTATGTTACCTATGGTCTTGATGCTGATTTAATATTTTTAATGTTAGTTACTAAACTAGATAATGTGTATTTATTACGTGAAGCTCAACATTTTGATGGATCAAAGGATGATAAATTAAATTATGTCTCAATAAAAATAATGAGAGATTGTATTCATAATTCATTTGAGTCGGAAATTGAAAATATAAGTTTAAATAAAGATAGAGTTATTAATGATTTTATATTTTTATGTTATTTTTTAGGAAATGATTTTTTACCACATTTACATGCTTTAGATATTGGTCAAAAAGGAATTGAAACATTAATAAAAATATATATGGAAACATTTAAAGAAATTATAATAAATGATGAAAAATATTTATTATCAGAAGATAGAAAAAAAATAAATCAAATATTTTTAGAAATATTTATAGGTAAATTAGCATTAAATGAAGATGCAATTTTAACTAAAAATTATAATAAAAAGAGATATCACCACTATACAAATAATGATGATTATAAAAAAGAACTTGAAAAAATAGATAATGTACTTTTTAAAGTTACAGATCATGTCGGAATTGGTGTTGATAATAATTATAGATTTAATTATTATAATTATTATTATGGTGTAACGGTTGATGAATTAGAAGATTTTGTAAAAAAAATGGTAGAACATTATTTAATTGGTATTAGATGGGCAACATATTATTATTTTCAAGAAATACCTGATTGGAATTGGCATTATCCATATGATTATCCACCTTTTTTATCAGATATTAATAAATATATGATTGATATGAATCAAATTAAATTTAAAAAAGGAAATCCAATTACACCATTAGAACAATTACTAATAATTTTACCACAACAAATGAATTTTTTATTACCTAAATCATTAGCAAAATTAACAACAAATCCAAAATCTTCTATATCTCATTTGTACCCAGTCGATTTTTATGTTGATTTTATGTACAAACATAAATATTTTGAAGGAATACCATGGTTACCAAATATGGAAAATAAATTAGTAGGTTATGTTTATAATAAATATAAAAATGAATTAACTGAAGAAGAAAAAGAAAGGAATAGGATAGATGAAGTATTTAAATTTAATTAGTTTATAATATTTAGTTGTATTTACTATTGTTGTAATTTTGGTTGCAATAATTGATAACTAGTATTTATTTAATCATATTGAAAAAAACAAAAAATTTTATAGTAAATTAAAATTATGAAACACCATCTATTTTTACCTCAGTGCCTAAGAAAAATAATTTTAAGGATGATGTATTATTTATCTTAGTCTGCATTGCTTTATAAATTGTTTGCGAACCATTTGTATTATCAAAATCATTAAATGGGTTATTACCATTTTCATTATTATCATTAGTATAATCAAATCCTGTAAAAAGTTGAATTCTATAACCAGGTAATACAAAATAATTATCATCTCTATCTCCAATACCAAACCAGTTAGTATTTTTAATAGAACATAATATAGCAAATAAATTTGAACCACTATTACCATCAACCATATAAGCCCCAACACCACCTCCTAATCTACAATTATATGCTGTTAATGATTTCCTAAAATAACCATCACCATCTCTATTTAAATATGCATTTAATTGTTTACCATCAATTCCACAACCAATTGTACCACTACCATATATATCGAATGTTCTAATTCCACCTCCCCAACCATCAGGCATATTATAAGGATCTAAATTATTAGTTGCTAATTTATTAGTGATTATTAATGAACAAGGTATAGTTAACTTATTATTAGTAGTTAATTGTGTAGCAATACTAGATAAATTTCTTATGGCTTCAATATCAGCTTGATAACCAGTTGTTGTTGATTGAAAGTTTTCTTAATTATTTATTAAATTTTTTATTTGATCATATGCGAAAACAACAAAAAACATTACAATAACAAGTATAATTAAATCAAAATTACAAATTTTCATTAAATTATATTATATTATATTTTTTTTTTTTTAAATAGTAATATCAATATTTTTCTCACTAATATCTGTATTTTTTTCACTAATATTATTTAAATCATGATTAACTAATTTTAATACACGACTAATAAAATCAGTAGAATTTTCAATATTAAATCCAGATGATTGTAAGGCAAGATCATATAGTAATCTAACAAGATCTTTCATATCGGATTCACTATTTAGTTCTAATCTAGATTTCATTTTTTGAACAATTTCATGCTTAGGGCTAATTTCTAAAATCTTTTTACCCATCATAAATTGCATCATATCTTGTTTTCCAAAAGTTTGTGCTTTAGCAATTCTTTGCATATTAGCTGTCCATCCGAATTCACTTGTTGATAATAAAAATGGATATTTTTCTAATCTATTAGAAACAACAACTTTTTCTACTTCATCATTTAATACTGATTTGATATAATCACATACTCCTTTGAATTCTGTATTATTTTTTTCATGTTCTTCTTTTTCAGCATCATTTGCATTTAAATCAACATTTTCTTTAGTAATACATAAGAGTTTCTTTTCTTTGTAATCTCTAAGTTGTTGAGTAATATATTCATCTAAAGGATCTACTAAATATAATACTTCATATTCCTTAGATTTAAAATAATCTAAGAAAGGACTATTTTGAATTGATTTTACTGAATCACTAGTCATATAATAAATATTAGTTTGTCCTTCTTTCATATTTTCAATATATTCATCAAGAGAAATTAAATCACCATCACTTCTTGAAGTTTCATATCTTAGTAAACTTGCTAATTTATTTCTATTTGTAGTGTCTTCATGAACACCTAATTTAATATGCTTACTATATTGTTCATAAAAGATTCTAAATTTTTCAGAATCATCACTTACAGATGAAAACATTTCTAATACTTTCTTAACAATGTTTTTACCAATAATTTTCATAATTTTATTTTGTTGTAACATTTCTCTACTAATATTTAGTGGAACATCATCAGTTTCAATAACACCTTTAACAAATTTTAAGTATTCTGGGATTAGATCTTCAAAATCATCTGTAATAAATACTTTCTTAACATAAAGTTTAAGTTCACTTTTTCTTTTTGTTTGACCATCAAAAAGATCATATGGAGCTCTTTTAGGAATAAATAATAAAGCTTTAAAATCTACTTGACCTTCAACAGAAAAATGTAAATGATCGAGATATGTATCATAATCTCCTGTTAATGATTTATAAAATTCAGAATATTCTTCTTCAGTTATTTCTTTTGGATTTCTGGTCCATAATGGTTTAGTTTTATTAAGTTGTTCCATTTCAGTATATGATTCAGATTTAGTTTCTTTTTTAATTTCACCATTTTCATCTTTTTTAAGATCCCCATTTTCATCTTTTTCTTCTGTTTCTACTTCATACTCTCTCGTTTTTTGTGCTTGAATATTAATTGGGAAATCAATAAAATTACTATGTTTTTTAACCAAGTCTCTAATTCTTGATTCTTCTAAATAGTCTTGCATATCATCTTTCATATGTAACATAATTTTTGTTCCTCTTAATAATTTTTCTGAAGATTCATCTTTACTAATAGTAAAAGTTCCGTTACCTTCAGATTCCCAAATATATTGTTCATCACTATTATTTTTAGATACAACACTAACTCTATCAGCTACTAAATAAGCAGCATAAAATCCAACACCAAATTGACCAATTAATGAAACATCTTTTGATGTTAAATTTTCAATGAATTTTTTTGTACCTGAACTTGCAATAGTTCCTAGATTATTAATTAATTCATCTTTAGTCATACCAATACCTGAATCCATGATTGTCAAGACTTTTTTATCATGATCAAATAAAATATTTATTTCTAAATTTGGATTTGTGTCTAAGCATGTTGGTTCAGTTAAACTTTGGTATCTAATTTTGTTTAATGCATCAGAACTATTAGATATTAGTTCTCTTAAAAATACTTCTTTGTTTGAATAAATTGTGTTGATTATCAATGATAACAATTGATTGATATCGGCAGAAAAAGCATACGTCTCGGTTTCCATTAAGACATTAATAAAAATATTTTTTTAAATAAATAATTTTTTTTAAAATATTTAAAAGAAATTATTTATGATAAACTTAAAAAATTTAATAAAACATCATTTATTTATTAATCATATCTTCTAATGTATACGCCATTGATTCAAATGGATGTTCATATCTATAATCATTTAATGGATAATATTTAACATCATTAATTGATAATGGCAACTCATTATATTTTGACATTATCAAACTATTGTTTTTATTTTTATAAATAAAATTATCAATATCAGGGTTTGCTCTTACATTATCATTTTTTGTTCTTAGTCTATATTTTTTAAATCCATTATTATTTAACCAAATCTTAATATCTTCAGGATAAATTTTTTGATATATATGTATTTTTTCATGTATTAATACACGTAATAATATATCTTTATTATCTAAAATATGTTCAGGTATTATAATTGTCATATTTCTTGTATGTGGCAGTCCATATTCATATTTTTTACCAGATACAATACCAATAATCCATTGTAAATTTGAGGCTTTAATGCCATCAAAACCTTTTATTTTTATTTTTTTTATTTTATTATCTGCAAGTTGTGTTAATTCATCTAATATTTTCTCTATATTATTTGAAATATTGATACAACATGATTTTATTATTTCATGATAATTACTTATGTCTTCAATATTTCTTACTCTTAAATCATTATCATTAAATGTTTCATAATATTTATCTTTATTATTTATTAATGTTTTTTCTAATTCACTTTTACTTAAATAAATATTTTTTGTGAATTTTTCACATATAAATATTCTATATACACAATACAAAATAACAAATAATATAATATAAAAAATAATATCCATTATAATCATTTATAAATTATTTTTTATTAAATATGTTTATCCATAATAATACATATATTATCATATTTACCATTTATTCTTCTTAAATCGTGAATTTCAATTTTATTTTTAATATCTAATGGTATTGAATCAATAATTTTACCAATATTATCTAATGTTTGTATATTTTCAAAAATTATTATACCATCTTTTTCAAGTAAATTAATATAATTTTTAGCTATAAACATAAAGTTATCAATAGATATTTGACCTTGTGTTAGAATTATATCAAATGTTTTATTTGATCTTTTTAATTTATCAGCTTCTTCTATCATAAATGGATAATCCTCATTTTTTATTATACTTTCATTAATATTTTTATATACAATATTATCTTCATTATAAACATAGATTATTGAATCATTAAAATAATTAGTAAAGAAATCTAATTTTTTTTGTGAAGTTGATCCAAGTAAAAGTATTTTTTTTGTTGTATCACTATTTTTAAATCTACCTAGTTTTTTTTCATAAATTGACATAAAATCTGGTACAAAATTATCAGTTTGAAATTTTTCTTCCTTTGAAAAAATTAGAAATAATAATATAACTATCAAAATTATTATAATCATTATATATACATATAAAAAAATTGAAATACATATATTAAAATAATAATTTATTTGGTATGGGTAATAAGTTTTGTATACCAAATAATTTAAATGAAAAATTAAATAGTGATATAAATAATATTTTAAAGAAAACTAATCATGATATTATTCCATATTTTAGTTTTAAGAATAAGATTTTGGATGCCAAATGTTGTTCTGTTTATGATGGAGATACTTTAACAGTTATATTTATCTATAATGGTGAAATTATAAAATATAAGTGTAGATGTTGTGGTTATGATAGTCCTGAAATGAAGCCATTACTTAATAAAGAAAATAGAGAGGAAGAAATAAAATTAGCTCATAAAGCTAAAGAAAGATTTTTAGAATTAATTAATAAATCACCAACTGGGCTAATCAAAATAGAATGTTTTGATTTTGATAAATATGGTCGTATTTTAGTAAATGTGTATAATAATGTTGATAATGATTCAATAAATAACATTATGATAAAAGAAGGGCATGGTAAACCATATTTTGGAGGTAAAAAATAAATTTATTAAATTTAAAAAAAATCTAATATATATATATAATGTATTTAACACATAATATTTTTTACATGTTTATATTTACTTTTATAGTTAATATGTTTATTTTACCTTTGTTAATTTCAAATTCGTATAAAGATATTACAATAAATATGAATAAAATATATTTATCAATAATTTTTGGTCTTTTATTGGTTATATCACAAGTATATTCTTTTGATATTTTACATAAAACAAGTAGTAAAAAAGATTATATAATCTACATTTTTTTATTAGTTTTATATATTTATTTGTATAGAAACCAAATGTTTGTTAATGATAAAAATTTATTAAAAGATATTAAAGAAAAAAATTCTTCTATAATACAAATTAGCAAATCTACTAAAACAAAAAATCCTAGAATTAAATCTTTTTATGATTATATCAATAATACATTAGAAAAACAAAATGGTTTTATTAATAAAATTGTATAAAAATTGAATTCATATAATATTAAATATAATTTAAATTTATTATGGATTATGATGAAGATATTAGAGAACCTATCCCAACCTATACAGATAGATTAATACCACAAGATGATATTGATAAAGCTATTGAAGAAAGTTTAAAAGATTATGAAGAAACAACTGATGAAATAGATATGATATTAATAAAAAGTTTAGAAGAGTTTGAAGAAACAGAAAAAATGAATGAAGAATTAATAATACAAAGTAGTTTAGAAGAATTAATAATACAAAGTAGTTTAGAATCATTTAATAATGAGAAAGTATTAAATTTTATTTCTCATTTAAAGAGATTAAATGGATTACAAAAAAATAATACAATATCTAAATTTTTAATTTTACTTGAAAACTATTCAAATAAAAAAATTAATCAAATTACAGTTAGTAAAGATGAATATAAAGAGTTTTTTGATGAAATAAAAAATATAAGATACACTAATGATATTTTAGATATTTTAAAAAGTATTATTATAGTATCTTCAGATATTGATTTATAATCAATATTTTATTAAATGTATTTTGTGCTCATATTATTTGCACATTCAAAGATACCACAACCTCCATGTACAGCTAAAGCCCAAATAATAAATAAGTGAGGACAGCATAATGCAGCTATAAATTGCATTGCATCAAATTTAGATCCACCGCATTTCCATGAAAGATAAATTGCAAAGAAAGATAAAATTAAATGTGTAATAAAATATAGTGAAGAATATTGTGGTTTCTGTGGAACAACATTAATAACGTCATTTTCAGTATTATCAGTTTGATATTGAGCGTTCATATATAATATAATTTAGATATTTTTATATTAAATTAAATTTTATCAATTAATTTCATTATATCTTTAACAGTAATTTCTTTTACATCGATATTTTTTGGTATTGAAATATTTTTTAGTACTTTATTTTTTGAATTTAATAATTGTAAATATGGTCCATATTGACCATCCTTTACATTTATTGTTGTATTTTCAATTCTAAATGTTTTTAATGCATATTTATCTCCTGATTCCATTAAATTTTTACAATAATCAATATCTACTTTTTCTAAATCATCTTGATTGAATGATATATTTTTGTCTCCACATTTAATATAATATCCAAACTTTCCCAAATGAATATATACTTTTTTTTTATCATATTTTCCAATATATTTTGGATATTTAATTAATTCCACAATTTCTTCTTCTGATATTTCTAATTCTGGTATTGAAACATATTTAATTTTTTCATCTTCATCTAAAAATTTTACATAAGGTCCATATTTTCCTGTTCCAATAAATATATCAACATCTAATGATGGATGTTTCATAAAAAATTTATCTTCTTTATCTTTTATAATTTTGTTTGATAATTCAACAACAATTGGATTAAACATTTTATAAAATTTATCTAGAATATTAAACCATTTTGCTTTACCATCTGCAATCATATCTAAATATTTTTCAAATTCAACAGTAAATTCAACTTGAATTATTGGTGAAAAATTTGTTATCATAAAATTATTAACACTTAATCCCAGATTAGTTGGTACTATTTTTTTATTTTCTTTTCCTAATAATACTTCTTTTATTGTTTCTTTTATTTTATACTTTTTATCTAGATCAATATTTTTTGATTCTTTTTTAATTCCTTCAATATCTTTTACTTCAACATATTTCCTTTCAATAACTTTATTAATTATAGATGCATATGTGGATGGTCTACCAATACCATTCTTTTCTAAATATTTAACTAGTCCTGCTTCATTATATCTTAAAGGCAATTTTGTGTACTCTTCTGAAATTTTTATAGAATCAAAAAGTAGGGTAGTATCATTTTTTAATTCTATTTTTTTTTCATTTTTATTTGTATCACTTGTATCATCTTCTTCATTTTTGTCATTATATATTTTTAAAAATCCATCAAAAGTAATTGATTCAAATGTTGATATCCAAAGTGAATCTAAATCTTTTAATATACTTTTATTTTTATTTAATGTATCTATTTTTATTGTTTGAATATCTAATTCAGCTGGCGACATTTGTGATGCTATTGTTCTTCTAAAAATTAGATCATATAGTTTTTTACACTCTTTATCCAAGTTATCAGATATTTCATAATTAACATTTGTTGGTCTTATTGCTTCATGCGCTTCTTGTGATCCTTGTTTATTTATATTATATGGATTTGGTTTTGAATAATTATCACCAAAATTGTTTTTAATATAATCTTTACAATTATTAATTGAATCATTAGATAAACATGTTGAATCAGTTCTCATATATGTTATTAAACCTTCTTCATATAATTTTTGTGCAACTTGCATTGTTTTTTGAACACCAAATCTTAATTTTGTTGATGCTTCTTGTTGTAATGATGATGTAATAAATGGCGGTGAAGGTTTTCTAGTAGATTTTTTATTTTGTACATCAATAACTTTAAAAATAGTTTCTTGATTTATTTTTTTTAAAAAGTCTTTTGCAATATCACTTGAAAGAAATTTATAAATTTCATTATCAGCTTTTGTTAATAAACCATTTATTTTATTTTTATTGTAATATAAAACTACTGTTGATTTATAATAAGGTGTATTAATAGAATTTTTTATTTCTTCTTCTTTATCATTTATTATTTTAACAACAACTGATTGAACTCTTCCTGCTGATTGAACAGTATTTGTATTCATTTGTTTCCATAATATAGGACTAATTTTATATCCAACTAATCTATCTAATAATCTACGTGCTTGTTGTGCATATACCATATTCATATCAATTTCACGAGGATTTTCTATAGCTTCTTTAATTGCTTTTTTTGTTATTTCATGAAAGACAATTCTTTTTGGATTTTTTAAATTTAAAATATTACCAAGTGAATATGCAATTGCTTCCCCTTCACGATCTTCATCTGATGCCAAAATAACTTCACAATTCTTAGCAAGAGATATTAATTCTTTAACAATCTTACGTTTATCTTCTGATATTACATATATTGGATTAAAATTATTTTCTACATCTATTGATAATGTCTTTTTATCAAGATCCATACAATGACCAAATGATGCTTTAACAATATATCCTTCTCCTAAATATTCAGTAATTTTTTTAATTTTACCAGGTGACTCTACAATAACCAATTTATTAACCATAAATTAATTATTATATAATAAAATATATTTTTATCAAATTTTTTATAGAATTAGTAATTTAGGTAAATCATGAGAAATCAATTTATTATATAAAAAATTGAATTAAATAAAAATTATTAATAAATATTTACAATTATGTCAATACCAGTAAATATATTATTAACTAAACCAAAACAAAATAAATATGAATCATTATATTTGGTTTGTAATGATCTTGATGATTGCTATAATAAAATTATAGTAACAGTTAAAAATAGTATAACATTAAATGTTGATTATCCTGATGATTATGAAGAATTTAAAAATTTGATATGGTATAATGGTATTTCATTTGATAATGATGTATTTAGTTATTCTATATTTTCAGAAGGTAAATGGATTGAACCATGGACTCAACAAGAAATTTATAGTCAAGTTATAGAAATAATTCATAATGTTGATATACAGAATTCAATTTATAATAAAAAAAATACATATGATTATATTTCAGATTCTGATTCAGATAATGAATAAAATATTAATTTAATAACTTTTTTATTAAACATTTTCTCATTTACACCCTTGAAGATTTAAAATGAGACAAAAAATGTCAAAAAATAAATCTTCAAGGTTTGCCCGTTACAGAACGTGTAAATTACGCTTTTGTGTTTTGACATTTACACCTTTGCACATTTAAAACGCCGATTTTATAATAAAATTGAAATATAAATAATAAACAAAATAGTATTTATATTTTAAGATGAGTTCAGTTCCCGAAGAAATACAACAATTACAATTAAGAATATTAGAATTGGAAAAACAAAAAAAAGAAAAAGATGAAAGTGATAAAAAAACATCAATAGATCATAATTTTAAGGTCATAAATGATTTATTGACTGAAAAGAAAACTGCGATTAATAATAAAAGATATTCTCAATCAGTTCCATTAGCAAAATATTATGACCAAGAACTTGTTACGCATTTAGAAGCGGTCTATAATATTTTACATATTATAGATGAAAGATTAAAAAAATTAGAAGAAAAATAATCGGCGTTTTAAATGTGCAAGGGTGTAATATATAAATATTTATATATTAAAATTTTGTCTCATTTTAAATCTTCAAGGGTGTAAAATGCTGATTATTTTACTAAATTAAAAACACACTTATATGATTTAATAATTTTAAAATAATCATCTGTTTCATTTAAAATATCATCATCAACATAATTGTTTAAATTAATATAAATAAAATTATCTAAATTACTAGGTATTACTAAATCATTATAGTCACTTATCAAAATAAAATTAAATACTAACTTGGGATTAATATTCTTAATATTTTTGTAAAATGTATAAATTTCTTCTTCTTCTAAATTTTGTTGATTTTTACAATACCTAATAAAATTTATTTTTTTTTGTTCTTTAATTGTATTAATTAATCTTTCATATCGACGAATATATTTTTTGGTTATTTCATTTATGCTATTGTCATTAAATTTGTGAATATCGTGATGTGAAACTAATAAATCAAAATTTTTAAAATTAATAGATGTAGTATTTGGATATATATAATTACTTTCAAATATAATTGGTGTATTTTCTAATAGTTGATTTACACTTTTCATACTTGTTACTAACCAATCAAAAAATTGTGTTTCATTTGAGGTCGTTGTATAATTAATTATACTTTGACGAACAGCACAAGCATTGCCTGCGTATGATGATGATAATGATAAATACATTTATAATATTATATAAAATTATATTATAATTATTTTCATAGCTCTATTAACATTATTTTTTTCAAATGAGAAAAGGTGTAAAATAATTATTTTATTTAGAAGTACTTTTACTAGTGTTTCTTGAAATTAAACGTTTTACTTGATCCTTTGTAATAATATCATCAATAACATCAATTTTATCAGATTTCTTATTTGATTCCAATGGCGGTAATAACAAATCATCAAATGATGGCGATGACAAATCACCAAATGGTGGTAATGACAAATCACCAAATGGTGGTAATGACAAATCATCAAATGGTGGTAATGACAAATCATCAAATCTTGGGTATTTTGTTAATGGTGGTGTAGGTACAGATGATATATCTCTTTTATTAGAAATAAGATTTCTTCTAGCAGAAGCTAAATCATCGGACCCTTCAATAATACCTTCTGATATATCTCTCATCATTGTACAACCTCTAATTTGAGGGGTTACATGTAGATCTCTTCTTAAATTATTAAAAACATCATTAAGTACTATATCATCAGTATATGATCTACCAGACGATGTGTACATATGTTTAACTTTTATTGTTTCTTCTTCTACTTTATCAAGTAATTTAGTAATTCCTAATTCTTCAATTGTACTACCAAGAATAACATCTGCTAAAGAATTAGCATTTTCTAATCCTATTGATTGTCCTCCTGTTAAATTTGCTAATGAAATTAAAAAAGCTCTAGCAAATTTATATTTATTAATTTCTGGTTCACACCCAACTGAATAAATAGTAATACCTTTTTTTGCTAAATCTTTTGTAATAATAATTGGATCATGACCGTCAGGATCGCCATTAGGAAATCCATCACCATATTCTCCTAAACCATGAGGTGGCGCATCTGAAATAACAATTACAATTTTTGTTGTTTCTTCTCTCCATTCCATGTTTTTAATTTCAAATAAAGCAGATGTTAGTGCTTCAGGTCCATCACCCCCCCCACTAGCAAAAAGTTCATTTAAATAACTTTGCATTGTTTCTAAGTTATTTGTAAAATTAAATTTTTTAGTAATAAATGTATCATCTTGAGGAGGATGATCTCGATATGCAACTAGACCAAATAAAATATCATTACACCCTGATTTTTCTACTATATTTGTAACTATACTTTTAATACTTTCTTTAGCTTTAATAATATAAGGACCCATACTACCAGTACAATCCATACAAAATACCAAATCTAATGATTTATTATCTTTATTTATAAATGATGACATATAATACTTACATATCTTATTGTAGTTATTTTTTCAATTTTTTTTTACTAGTTAACAATAATTTTTTATTCATTTCAATCACACTTATATGGTAAAATTGGTTTATTTTCATAATTTTCCTTAGAATAATTGACATAATAATGATTAACATGAGAAGCCCATAAACTAATATATTCACCATTTTTATCTTTTGTTAACCAAAATTCAGGACTAGTATAGCTAGTATATTGACATTTGTCTAATTTATTTATATAAGACGATTTAGACCACCAAAAATTTCCGGAATAATGACATTGTGGTTCATTTTGTAAATTTACACCAACCGCATCATTAAATTCAAGAAATTGTAAACATTTTTCATAATGATAAATATTAAAATAACATAGATATTCTAACCAACTTTTAACATTAATATTATCAGGTTTAGTTATTCCTTTTGTGTGTAGATATAAAATATTAAAATCAAATTCCGTATTTTTACAATCTTCATACAACTTATTTATAGTAAATACTTCATACAATGAGGTGTCATATGAAGTAGCTCGTATAACTATTTTGTCATCATCAAATAACTTTGAATCATAATCACCTAAAATACAACACCTAATTTCTTTAATACTATCATATAATCCACTTTTTTTAATACAATCTATCAGATAATTAAATATTTCTTTATAATTATTGATACAACATACATGAATGTAAATAATATTCATAAATATATATAATAATATATAACATTTATATTTATATTTATTTATTGATATAATCAATTATAAAGAAATAAAATATGTACTTTTTAATCAGTAAATTTATTTATAATTTACAAAATATATATTAAGTTATTGAATAGTAATAAATTTTGTCTCTTTGGGATGATTAGCTATAAATTTATTTAAATTTTTTGAATGAATATGTAAATTAATTATTTGAATATAGTTTCCATTATAAAATAAATGTGGTTGATATAATCCTTTATCATTAATTATCCAATAAAATTTAAAATCATTATATTTAATTAAACATGTTTCATTAATAAAACCTCTTGTATCACCAGATTGATTTCTAGGATCAATACCCCCTAAATATTGTCCAATTGCTGCAGCATCAAAAATACAATTAAATTTATTGTAAAGTTTTGTTATTTTATGATTACAATAATTATTTGTAAAAATAGGTAATGGTAAAATTGTATTTTCATCAAATAATGCTAAATTTTGCATATCATTAAAATTATAATTATAATTTTTAATTATTGGTTCAAAAGATATATAATTTGGAATATATATTAAACCTGGTATAACACGATTATCACAATCATATGTTGCATAAACTTTATTTTCTATGAATTTTTCTTTTATATTATCAAGATTTTCATAAATAAGTACATCATTTTCAATATGAATAATATTTTTTAAATTGAACTTTTTGATGTAAGAAAACAAATAAAACAGTCTTAAAGAACATAAATGCCAAAAACCATTTCTAAAATTTTTATCAATTTTTGATTCTGAATTAAAATTGTAATCATCTAAAACATCACAATCTATTAAATTAATATTTAAATTTTTAAACTTATCAAAAAAACATTTATTCGTTATAATAGTAACTTCATTATTATCAAATAAAAAAAGATTTATAATATTATTTAGGATGTAATCTTGAAAGTTATTTATACACACTAAAATTATTTTCATATACAAGAAAATATATTTTTTCTTTAAATTTTTTATATAATTATATAATATGAATATAATATTAGTAATATTACTCATTTTATTATTTTTCTTTTTGGTCTTTTATAAAAATGATAAAGAAGATTTTGCATGTAAAATAGATGATAAACCAAAATCTTGTTCAACATTAGTTTGTAATAGTAGCCAAGTAAAAGCTAAAATAGTAGGTGATCCTGTAAATTGTAGGTGTTGTGATATTGATTTTATTGATGAATCAAATGAAAAAATTAAATTATACTATAATTTTGATATAGTAACTGTTAAAGATAAATCATTAAGAAATATGAGTATTAATACGGATTTATCATCTAATACTCAAATTAATTCAGCAAATTATCGATATTATAAATTGGAAAGCAAAGGTTTACGTGGTCCTAATTCAACAAATCCACAATTAGGTGATTTAATATTATCTTATGATAATATTCCAGTTGAAACAACTGTTATTAGCAGATTTGGTATTAAAACTTTATTAGATTTTAAAAATAAAAAAGTGACGAAAATTAGATTTGAAGGTAATGATTGGTTACAATTAGCACAAGTTTCTGTGTATGATAATAGTAATACCAAAGTTACATCTAATAATTTTACTATTAATGCAACACCACCTGGTTATAATACTTCAATATCTACTCCTATTGATGGTATAGATGCTCCAAGAAATTATCCTGGTATTTATCATTCTAATACGTCATATAATGCATATTGGGAAATGGTATTTAAAAATTCTATTAATGTTAAAGAAATAGTAATTCATACAAGATTAGATTGTTGTTTAGATAGAATAGGTAATTTTAATCTTTTAATATTTTTAGATGATAATTCTACAATAACACAAAAATTATCAAGTAGTTATTCCCAAACTATGATAAATTCTAATATTACTACACTTATAAATGCTCATGTACTAGATTGTGGTATTCAAAAACCTATTAATCAATATTCAATTAAAACAGCAACTAATTATTCAGAAAATGATATTGTATCGTGGAATTTATTAGGTTCTAATGATAAAATAAACTGGGATTTATTGGCATCTGAAAATAATATTGAAATTCCCTTTGATAGAAATTTAATTATTCCATCTTTTAGAATAGGATATAGTTTAATGTTTGATGCTACACTCAGTAATTTAAATATTATTACTACAGATGGATTATTAGGACCAAATAGTGCAAAATTTATAAATAAAACTGCAAAAAATGAAAATATTTGCAATGATTATATAAAAATTAGTAGTGTTGAATTTGACAACAATAAATTTACTATAGCAATGTGGCTATCAAAAGATCAAATTGATACAAATAATTTAAATTACAAAAAATATATTTTACAATTTCAAAATTTAAGTAAAACTGTATCAATTAATATTTATATTTATCAAAATATAATTTATGTAAATTTAAATTTATCTGGAGGTGATATAACTTTTCCAATAAATGATACAATATCATATATTAATTCATGGTTTCATTTTGTTTGGACATTTGATGGTAAAGATTGGTATATATATTTAAATGGAAATCAAATTAAATATCCAAGAGTAGGATCATTTTTAGATAATGAAATATTTGTTTATAATATAATTGGTTGTTCGTTAGATTTAAATAAAGATAATTGTTTTACAGGTAAAATAGATGACTTTAAATTATATAATTCATATTTTACAAGTGAAATGGTAGATGTATTATATGCAGTAGGATCAAAATATATTAAACCTTTACCAAAATCTAGTATTGATATTGAAACACCAAATTTTATGACTCAAGTAAATAGTTCAATAATAGTAAGTACACCTAATAATTATTATACTTATGCAGGTTATGGGTTTACATCTAAAAATAGTATAAGTGGACCTATTATGTTAACAATCCATCCACCGCCACTAAATTGTAATGTAGGATTTTCAGAAAATAGATATGAAGATTTTGGTGTAGTTTATGGATTTAGAACAATTAATGAAAATGGTTATTGTGTAATTCCTATAGCTCCCGGATATAATAATCAACCAAGAATACGACCAACTACTGGAAATATAATTGAAAATGATCAAACTGTTAATCTAAAATTAATAATTGATGGTGAAAATATTAAATATCAAATTAATGATACTGTAATTTGTATAAGATCCAGAATTAACAAACTGCCATTATTTTTAGTTGGTAATTTATACTATCAAGGTCAATTTATATATAAAATGGATTTGACTGATAAAATACCAGTAGAAACAATTAAATTAGATGATTTAATGTTATTATCATTAAATAAAGATCCCGCACTTGTTTATAATTTACAATTTTTAAATACAGATTTTTATGAAGTTGATCCTCTAAAAAATATTGATTTTACAAAAAATAAATTAACAAAAAAAATAAGAATTGATGGTGTAAAAAATTGGTTACAAATAGCTCAAATAACTGTTTATGATATTAATAATAATAAAATTATTTATGACAACAAAGTAGATCAAGTAAATGCAACAGATCCATGGTCAGGTACAAATAAATTAATACCATTAGATGGTAAGGATACACCTAGACCTCATCCTTATATTTATCATTCAGGAAGTATGGATCAACCATTTTGGGAAATTATATATAGTACTCCTAAAAAAATAAAATCAGTTACTATTCATACCAGAACTGATTGCTGTACCGAAAGAATAACTAGTTTTTCACTAAAATTATTTTTAGATGATAATTCTATAGTATCCACATCTTTACCAAATAATTTAAGTACAACTTTTTATTTTGCTAATAATAGTTTGATAAAAGAAGGAATAACTAAATATATCAAAAATAATTCAAAATCAAACTTATTAGTTAAAATTTGTGGACCAATTATTCCTGTAAAAGAAGATGATACTTATTCACTAAGATTATCAAATATTAAAAATATTAATAATAATCTAGATCAACATTTAGAATTATCTGAATTTAATTTTAGTGAAAATGGTTTAACATTTTCATTTTGGTTTAAAGGAACTAATTCTGATCAATGGTCAAGAATTTTTGATTTTGGTAATGGTCGAGACCAAAATAATATTTCAATGGCAATTAATTCATCACAAAATCATTTACATTTTGGAACTTGGGGAGAAAAGAATAATACTAATGGTGTTTTACTCTTTAAAAATTATAATTTTGAATGGATACATGTTGCATGGGTATTAAGTAAGAGTTTAAAAACTTTTAAATTATATTTAAATGGTTCTGAATTATCTACAATAAAAGGTGCAAATTATCCAACAATTAGTAACAGATTAAATATGTTTATTGGAAAATCAAATGTGAGTTGGGATGCAAATTTAAATGGTTTCTTAACTGATTTTAGAATTTATAATAGAGAATTAAATAGTAAAGAAGTACTTGTTTTATATTCAACACATCAACTTAAAAAAAGATTTGAATTAATAAAAAATCTGGATTCAGAAGAAATTATAAAATATGATTATAGTTTAATTAAAAATCCACAAACAATAATTGATAATATTACAAAAAAGTCCTTAGTTACATTATCAATTGATAAAAATAAAATTATAAATTTAAATCCTCTTAATATAACATCATATGGTTTGATTAATTTTAAAAATTATAAAAATTTAGATTATGTAAATATTCAGGGAAATAATTATAATGATTGTATAATTATTCCTAATATAAGTTTATCACCTAATGGTCTAACCTTTTCATTTTGGATAAAACCATTGCAATTATTAGCAGGAACAAGAATATTTGATTTTGGTAGAGGTACAAATAAATCTAATGTAACATGTTATATTTCTAGTGTTTCACATTTAACATTTGCTATCTTAGGTGATGCTACTGTATTTAGTCAAGTTTTTGACATAGGTGATTTAACTGTTTGGAATCATATTACATGGTCAATTAGTACAAATTCAATTTGGTCAGTATATAAAAATGGTGTTTTAATAAAATCTATTAATGGTGGTTATCCAAGTATTGTATCAAGAAATTTCAATTTTATTGGTAAAAGTAATTTCCCTGAAAATGCTAAATTAAATTATTCTGGTTATATTGATGATTTTAGATTATATTATAGACAATTATCAACTAATGAAATATATACACTATCATCAAAACAAAATTTAACTGAATTAAATAACGATTATGCACTTGTATTATATTATGATTTTGAAACATTAAATGAAAATAAAATAATAAATAGAGGTAAAAATGAAGGTGTAATAACATTCTATTATAATAATGAAGCGAAACCATTAAAAAGTATATTTACTACAAAGAATCAAGGAACACAAAATACAAAAATAATTCTAAACACAATTGATAATAATTTTCAATCTATGATTATAAATAAAAACCAAAAAATAATTGGGTGTAATTCATTATATTTTAATAAAGTAAATAATGAGTTTATAAGTTTTAATCCATTTCAAACAGAATTAACTGGTATCACTATAAGTTTTTGGTTTAAATCAATAAATTCAGATACGTGGGCAAGAATGTTTGATTTTGGTAATGGTCCAGGTTCAGATAATATTTTAGTATGTGTTAATAATAATTTTTTATGTTGTTCTGTATTTAATTCTAGAGGAGATAGTAATTATTACAATTTTTACAAAAATCCTAATCCCGTTACTAATAATTCAACTGATGTTAATATTAATGATAATATTTGGAGACATCTTACATGGGTTATTGAACCTTATGGCGATGGTGTATATGCTAATTGGTATATTTATATTAATGGTGAATTATTATTACCAACACCAAACACTAATAAAACAAGAACAAATACTAATTATCCAAAAAATATTGTTAGAAAAAATATTTATATTGGTAAAAGTAATTGGACTAATCCATTCTATAATGGAACTATTGAAGATTTTAGATTTTATAATAGAATGTTAACACTAGATGAAATTAATAGTATATACACAATAAATATTCCAGAAACTTTAAATACTGACTCAAAATTAGTATTTTCAACAAACTTAATTCAAGGTTTTAAAACTCCTACAGATTTTCCATGTTTTGGATTTAATAATTCATTAAACCAATATTTACAAATTGATTCAATAACTACAGGTACTAATGGTATATCTATTTCATTTTGGATTAGGAATAGAAATACAAAAGAATTAGGTAAAATATTTGATTTTGGTTCAAATTTAATTTGTGAATATAGTTATGGTTATTTGTATTTTTACATAAATCAAAATACAACTAAAAATAGATTAATATCAGATATAAAATTATCAAATAATATGTGGTATAATGTAACATGGACAATTAGTCAAGATAAAATAAGTAAATTTTATATAAATGGCAAACTAAAATCAGTTATTAGTTCTATTTATCCACTTGATATAACAAGAAATAATAATTTTATTGGTAGAGGATCATCGGTAAATGATATTTATTTTGATGGTTTTATATCTGATTTTTATATTATTGATAAAGAATTAACAGATATAGAAGTTAATAATATTTTTCAATTAAAGAAACATACAACATCTGTTTTAGTATATATAAATGGTGATCCACAATTTGTAAGTATTCCTCAAATACCATTAAATAAACCTATAATCACTAATTATCCATTACAATATAATCCAACACCATTAATTAAAAATGAAAATACAAATAATCCTGTTCTTGATATTAATTCTGTAAATTTCCAAAATGAAGATTATGTTGAATTAAAATCTTTTATTTGTGATCAAGATAATATTTATAATGGTTATACTTTTTCATTCTGGTTTAAGTCAAAAGATTCTAAAACTTGGGCAAGATTTTTTGACTTTGGTAATGGTTCTGAAAATAATAATATTATAGCAGGAATTAATAATAATTATTTATTCTGTTCTGTATATAATAATAGAAGTCATTCAAATTATTATAATTTTTATAAAATAAATAATAGAGATATTAATATTAATGATGATAACTGGAGACATTTTGTTTGGACAATAGTGCCAAAGGGTTCAAATGATAAATCAAGTGCAACATGGTTTGTATATATTGATGGTGTATTAATGAAACCAGACCCAAATATTAATGCAACAAGAATTAATACTATATACCCAAATAATATAGAAAGAAAATATAATTATTTGGGAAAAAGTAATTGGCCTGATCCATATTTATGTGGATCAATTGATGATTTTAGAATGTATAATAGAATTCTATCTAATGAAGAAATCATTTCATTATTTAATTATAATAGTAATTTTTCAGAAGTAAATAATAAATTAATAATCCAATATCCAGTTATTTCTCAAAATAAATTTGATAAGAAATTTTTAAAATTCTCACATACAATATTTAATTATTTAAATGTATCCTCTTTTACATTAGAAAATAAACCATTAGCTATTTCATTTTGGTTTAAAACTATATCATTAAATTCACCATTATTTGAATTTTCTAATTCAGATCAAAGAATTTTTGCATATTTAATAAATGGTAATATAAAAATTGAACACACCTCTATTAACATTAACAAAGCACAAAATTCTATATTAACTAATAAAAAACTTAATAATAATGCATGGACACATTTTACATGGAATATTGATTCTACAAGTAAATGGGATATTTATATAAATAATGAAAAAACAAATTTTAATAATTACATTGAATTATCAAATACATTTAATACAAATCAAATAGGTAAAATTAGTAATATTTTTTCTAATAAAACATTTACTGGATCTATGTCTGAATTTAGAGTTTTTAACAAAAAACTAAGTGATAATGAAGTAAATATATTATATTTAAAACAAACAACACTAGATAATGATACAACACAGATTTTATATATTCCTTTTGAAGAAACAAAAATAGAAAAAACTTTTGTAGTAGGGTATGCTTTAGATGCAACACTATCAAATTTAGGTAATATTACAAAAAAAGAAAAAGCTATTGGAGAATCATCTTTATTATTAAATGATATTACTGAAAAAACATATATAACTATTGATAAATTCGGAATAAATGATAATGGATTTACAATTGCATTCTGGTATAACTTTGAATTATTAAATAATGATAATGCCAAATTAATTGATTTTAGTAATATTTCTAATTATTTTAAAATTTATATAACACAAAATTTTGTTTTTAATATTGATGTTGCAGTTAATAATATTATAAAAAGAAATTCAATTGATTTAAGAAAGTATGTAAATAACTGGTTTCATTTTACGTTAGTAATTACTAAATCAATATATTATTGTTATATAAATAGTCAATTTTTTACTATTTTTACAGATATTTTATATCCTGTAATTAATAATGATACAATAAATTATATTGGTAGAGGAACACTAATTCCTAATACAGTAATAAGAATTCCTGATATTAATGTTGGTACAAATTATATTGTCCCATTAAATAATACTTGGGAATATTATAATGTTCAATGGACAGGTTATTTTTATACAAATACAACAAAACCTGGAAACAGTGTTTGGTCATTTTTTACTAATTCAGATGACGCAAGTTATTTATGGATTGGTAACAATGCTTATTCAGATTACACAATTCAAAATGCTACTGTTAAAAATGGAGGTGCACATGGAATGGTTAAAAGACAAGGTGATATTACATTAGCACCTAATACATATTATTATATAAGAATAGTTTTTGGTGAAAGATGGGGTGGTGATAATATGATTGTATCATTTATTCCTCCTGGATTAACTGAAGAATTTAATGGTTATGGTTATTTTTTTAATGATGGAAAAACAAATAGTAATATTACTTTAAATGAAGCTGATAAAAAGTCTGGTTTAACATTTAATATTTACAAAGGTGAATATTGGGAAGATAGTGGAGGTGTAAATTATTTTAAAAATGCACAAATTAATGCAAGTAATGATGCAATTAATTGTAATATAAGTGATTTTAGAATATGTAATGATATTTTATCGAGTGATGAAATTGCTGGATTATATTTGGATAAAATGAATAAAATAATAACAAATTCCAAACTAATTGAATCTAAAACAATTAATGAATTAGATAATGATATAAGTTTATTATTAAATTTTAATTTTGCAGATCATAATTTATATGGAAACTCTGTCAAAAATAATATTATACTAAAACCACAAAATATAAATGCGCCAAATATTGTGTTATATGATTCATTAATAGGAAATTATCTTAATATTTTTAATAATTTATTAAATATTGATCCATTCCCAATTACAAACAATCATATTACAATTACATTTTGGTATAAAACAATATATTATCCAAATTATCATGATATATATTCATTTACTTCACAAAATTTAAATTATGGATTAAAAATGTCAAATAATCAATTAGTAGTTAAACATCAAGATAATGATTACTATACCGGAATTAATTATTTATCAAATAATCAATGGCATTTAATAACAATTATATATAAAACAACAAGAAGAGTAAAAATATATATTGATAATAAATTAGAGTGGAAATATACTAATCTAGATTTTTTTGGATTGGGATTAACAAATAATGCTTATTTAGGTAATGGTAAAATAGAATCAGGTATAGCAAATTTTAGATTATATAATAAAGAACTAAATTTGAATGAGATTAATATTTTATATAAAAATAAATACATAATCAATTCATTTAAATTAATAAATTATTATAGATTTGAAAATGAATTTAATGATACATATATTAAAAATGAAATTACTGGAAGTTATGATGCATTAGCTAGTGATATTAATATATTATCGACTAAAGCAAAAAAAGAAGGTTTATATGGTGCTTTATTTGATTTAAATAAAAATAATTTTGTTTCATTACCAAATATAATAATTAAAAAATCAGGAATATCTATTAGTTTATGGTACAAACAATTATCACATGTTGAAAACTCTAAAATTTTTCAATTTATTAATTATTCTACATCAAATATAAATTTAAGTAATTTATTAATGGAATTTACTATGGTTACAAATTATGCAAATCTTAATGTAAATATAAATGTAAAAGGTAAATTAAATCAAAATAATAGTTTAAATTCATTTTTTACAATTAAAAATAATATTTGGTATTTGTTAACTGTAGTATTAGAAAGTAATGGTATTTGTAGTTTATATATTAATGATAAATTACAATCAAAAGCAAATCTTAAATTTTATCTAGATGAGCAAATGTTTTATGGAACAATTGCAAGAGATATTACAGGAAATTTTAATTATAGTAAAATTGATGAATTTAAAATTTATGATAATATTATAACTTATGAAGAAATTATAAAAAATTATAATATTAAAGCTAAAAAATCTATAAATGAATATGTTTCTGATTTAAATAATGATACCAGTTTGAGTTTATTTTATAGTTTTAAAGATAAATTTATTAATAGTCAAACATTTAAATTTAAAAATAATAGCGTAACAGATACTAAGGTTTATAATATTTTATCAAAGAAATTTGATGTTAGTATTGGTTCAAACTTTATTGGTAAAAATAACCCTTTATTTGGTAGTGGATATTTAACATTATTTGGTAATGATGATAATTCAATGGTACAATATCCTTCAATATCTGAATTTACCACTGATAATAATGGATTTTGTATTTCATTATGGTTTAGATCTAAAATGAGAACCAGTAAGGATTTTACTAGATTATTACAACTTAAAAATACAGGGCTTAATGATTATATTCTTGTTGGTATTTATAATAATACAATGTTTATTGGTACTCAGGCTCAATATCAATATAACTTTAGTGATATTAAAGTTAATGATTATGAATGGCATCATTTTGTATGGAATATGTTAACTGAAGGAATTTGGTCAGTATATTTAGATAATATAGAAATATTAAATCAAAATAATAGACCCTACCCAAAACCAATACTTAGAAATCAAAATTATATTGGACGAGGTGATTCACTATCTCAAATATTTGTAGGTGATATTGATGAAGTCAGAATTTATAATAGAACAATTGATGAAGAAGAAATTAATGCATTATATAACATTGATACAATTAATATCAATACTTTCTATGAATCAATAAATATTAGTAATTTTAATAATATAACTTTTTATAATTCTCAACCTGCATATAATTTAATTACACCAAAAAATATTAGTTCAGTTATTTCATGGTATGATCCAAATGATATAGTTGTTGATAATAATAATGAAGTTACAGGTTGGAATAACCAAATTTCAAATACTTTAAATTTAGAAAGTAAAACAGGTTCAATCAAACCTATTATTTATTCTTCAAACTTACAAATGATAAATTTTAGAACAAATAAAAGTTTTATTAAAACATCAACTGCTACTAAAATTGCAGGGTTTGCTTGTGTAATTAATATTAAAAATGCAAATAGTTCTATTTATGATATAATATTTTCAAGTGTTAAAAATAATTTTAGTTTTGGTAGAGGTAGAATATCTTCAAGTACGGTAGGAATTAATACAGTTGAAATTATGAATGGTTTAGGAGGTGTTATTTCTATTAATGGAAATGATGTGTTTTCTTATCCTTCTTTTAATACATCATATGATAACACAGATAATTTCATAGTTTTATATGTTAAATTTGGTCAATACAAAAATAATTTTACATATGATAATGATATTATTTACCAATTATCAAGTGATATTAATGGATTTGTTGGTTTTATGGGTGATTTTATATGTTTTAATAAATATCATAATTATTATGACCAAAAAATAATAGAAGGTTATTTAAGTTGGAAATATGGCTTACAAAATAAATTACCAGAATATCATCCATACTATTCTGCACCACCAATTAATACTATAATTCCTGCACCTAAATATGTTTTAAGGGATCCAACTAAAATACAAAATATTGTAGCTTGGTATGATCCTAATAATGTTGTTGTTCAAAATAATATTGTAAAATCATGGATAAATCAAATAACTAGTAACTCACAGTTAAATTTAGTTGGTTTTGGAAATATAACTTCTATTAATTATACTGAAAAATTAAAATTAGTTTCAATTAATGATAATACTAGTTATTTTACTTCAAATAATAATTCTGCATTAATGAATGGCTTTATATGTGTAGCATATTTAACAAACACAAATAATAATAATGATATTCTTTTTGGTTCTACATTATTTGGAACTAGTAATACAACTCATTTCTTTAAAAGTCCAAGAGTTAATGGTAATCATACTGATGCTGTATTTAGAGGAACTAATGGTAACATCTCAATTAATGGAACTAGTTACTTCAATAATAACACAGAGGTATATTATAATAATACTAATGATTATGTAATAATTTACGTACGTTATGGTATTGGAATACATGGTTATGATTTAACAAAACAAGTTAATTTATTAATATCAAATATTACAAATGGAATTGTTGGTTATATTGGTGATTTTATTTGTTTTGGACCAATGCATAGTAAACGGGATCAACAAAAAGCAGAAGGTTATTTAGCTTGGAAATATTCTTTACAAAGATATTTACCAAATAATCATCCTTATAAAACGGTAGCTTCTATTTTACCAGTTGGCGAACCTCCAGTTCCATTGCCAACAAATAATGGATCTTCATATTATTTACCAAATGTTTCTGGTACAAAATTGAAAGAAAATTATCCAAATCTACCTTCTGGTTATTATTGGATCCAAACTAGTAATATGATTGAACCAGAAAAAATTTATGTTGATATGATTACAGATGGAGGTGGATGGATGCTTATATGTGAAGTTATTAATCCTACAAGATCTAATAGTATTATTAATTATTCTGTTAATAAATTAGATACTGTAGGTTCAACAAAACCACAAAGAATTGCATATTATATGCAAAATGGTAAAAATCCAAATAATTTTGCATGGGCATCATTTAATTCATGGAAAGATATAATTAATTATGATGTTCCAACAGGTGACTCTGAATCAAATGTTTTTGTAAATCAACGTGATATTAATAATTTAAATGTTATTAGTAATGTTGATTCAATATTTAAAGGAAAAGATAATGTTATTGATTTAGGTAATTCTGTTAAACAAATCTCAGGATTAAAAGGTCGTCTTGAAATATGGTCAAATGATTATGTAACAACTAAAAACAATATATCAACTGGAGGTAATGATAACGATTATGATACTAATGATACTCCTATTAATCCTGTTAATGGTTATGGATCTTTCCAAGTTCATGATTTAACAAATAATCAAACAATTTTAGCATGGAATCGCCATAATGATCCTAGACCTAATATTGGTTTTGGTAATAAACCAAGCGGTAATCCTGATTGGACTGATTGGACATCTAAACAAACAGATCCAGTTGACTTTAAATTACAAATATTTATTAAGATTGATATTCCAATTCCACCACAACCAACAGAAATAAATGATGGATTAACCATATTAAAACCAAACATTAGTTCTTTGAAAATTAAACAATTACCTAATTTAAATTCTGGATATTATTATATTCAAGGACCTTTAGCAGAATTTCCTTCATATGTTTATGTTGATTCAACTACCAATAAAGATCTAATTGATCCTTTAACAATTAAAAATATATTGGCATGGTATGATCCAAATAATATAGAATTAGCAGGAAATTTTGTTTATAGATGGCTAAATAAAGTTAATAAACCAAGCAATATTCCAGTAAAATCAACAACAAATACTTTAGTAACAAAAGTAAGAATTGAATGTAATGCTAATGATTGGTTAAACTTTTCACAAATTGTTTTACATGATCAAAGTAATAATATTATCCCTGCAATCAATATTAATTCAACTGCTACAGATTATGGTACAGATAAAAATACGCCTGTTGATAATAATATTAAAGCAAGACCAAAAATAATAGAAAATAAATCTACAATTTATTGGTCAATTAGTAATACATGTCCTTTTTGGGAAATGAATATAAATCCTTCTGATATAAAATCAATAACTATTTATAATAGAACAGATTGTTGTAATGAAAAATTAGCTAATTTTAAATTAACATTATATAGTAGTACGAATACAAGTATAACATCAATCAATTTAAATAAAGAATTTGTTCAAAGATATACATATATCAATTCTAAATTATATCCAACAGAAGAAAACTTAAATTTAATACCAAGCGGAAATATAACAATTAATAATTATTTACCTAACTATAATTTAATTAATTTTGATTTTTCATTAACACCTAATGGTTCCAAAATTGCAGATTCATTTTTAACATCTGGTAGTAGTAAAGATTTAATAAATGGGTTTGTATGTTTAGTTAAATTTAGTAATAATAATACTAGTACTGATATGTTATTTGCTCCACAATTACAAAATTCAGATTATTCATTTAGAAGGGGTAGATTTTCAAGTGGTATTGATGGTAATGATTTACATAATGGTAGTGAAGGATTAGTTTATATTAATGGTAATAAAGTATTTGATTTTGATAATAATATTAATGTGTCATATAATAATACAGATAATTTTGTAATTTTATACGTTAGATTCGGAAAAAATATTCATGGTTATGATAAAAATATTACTAAGCTAGAAGTACAAATTTCTAGTTTCTTTTTAAACAGAGGTATTATAGGTAATATTGGAGATTTCTTTTGTTTATCTGCCAATCATACACAATTTGATAGACAAATATTAGAAGGTTATATTGCATGGAAATGGGAGTTACAAAGTTTACTAATTCCAACACATATATATAAATCTAAACTACCATCTTCTACAGTACCTTTAGCTTTACCTACAAATGATGGTTCTAACTATAAAACACCAAATATTTCTAGTGATAAACTAAAACAAAACTTTACAAGTTTAAAATCTGGATATTATTGGATTAAAACAAAAGATATGTATGAACCTGATAATATATTTGTTGATATGAATATAGATGGCGGTGGATGGGCATTAGCTTATGAAACTACTACATATAAAAGAATTAATAATATAATACCATATACAGTAAATAAATCTTCTAGTCTAGGATTAACAAAACCAACTAGAATTGCATATAGAATTGAAAATGATAATAATTTTGTTTGGGTATCATTTGATGCATGGTCATTAATTTCTTCTTATGATGTACCTACAGGTGATAGTCCCTTTAACGTTTTTACTATTCAACGTGATGTGACAAATATGAATATTATATCTAAATCACCTAATGTTATTAATGCTACAGGTGTTAAAGGAAGATTACAAATATGGCCAAGTAATTATGATAGAGTTAGAAATGTATTACTTGCAGGTGGTATTGATTCAAACTATGATTGTAATAATAATAGTTATAATAATTCTATTAATATTGGAGCATTTCAAGTTTTTAATATAAATGACATTAATAAACCACTTACTGTTTTTGGATGGAATCATCAACGTAATGATGGTAATTTTGAATTTGGATTTGGTAATAATCCTAACGGTCATCTTGATTGGACTGACTCAAATAGTATTCCAAATAACTTTAAGTTACAAATTTTTGTTAAATTTGAACCTATTAACTATACACTACCGCAACCAGATTTACAATTTTCTGGATATAAAAATGTTTCTGTTGATACCAATAATAATGTAATTTCATGGTCTGATAGTAATAATCAAAATAATAAATTTGTATCAAATAATACTACAATGCCAAAATTAATTAATAACTACATTGATTTTAGTAAAAATAATAACAAATCAATTTTAACTACTAATTTAGAATCAATTTTAACACAAAATATTACAATATTTATTGCTTTTAATCTATTAAATGTGGGTGGTTTTTCACAAATTTTTTCATCTGCTGGAGTATGGGAATTAGGTTGTATTCATTTATTATTAAATGGTAATAAATTACAAGTTTCAGTTAATATTGGCGGTGCTAATGATTGGATAACCCCTTTTACTATTATGAATAATGTTGATTATGTTTTTACATTTACAATTGATAATATAAGTGGTTGTAAAGCAACATGTACACTAAATAATTCAGTTTCTTATTCCAAACAATTTACTAATACAAATAAACCTATTCCAATCAAATCTAATAAATTTGAAATTGGTAATTGGTCAGGACAAAATCGTACATTAAATGGTAAAATTGGTGAAGTAATTGTTTTCAACAGGCTACTAAATTCTAATGAAAATGATCAAGTGTCCACTTATATGTTGAACAAATATTTACCTTCTACTATTGGTCAAACTAGAATTATTAATTAAAGAAATACTATAATATTATTATATGAAAGTTCATGATTTTAAACTTGGAAGACTTGGTAATGCTATATTTAGATACTTTGCTAGTACTCTTTTTTGTATTATTTATGGTGCTAAAAGAACATATAATTTACATGAATTAAATGCTACTATTAACGATGATTTTTTTATTAATTGGATGAATAGTGTTTTAAATGATAATATACCAAATATTAATGACTATAATTTTAATTTTTATGGTTACTTTCAACATGACAAAATATTTATAAAATTTAAAAATGAATTATTATTATGGATGAAAAATCACAATGATGATCTAATATTTACCGATGGTAATGACCATTTTAATAATAATTACAATTATAATGTTCAATGTTATAAAGCTTCGGAACTTATAATAGAACCTAATAATATAAATAAATATGATGTTGTTGTTCATATTAGATTAGAAGATTTCATAATAATTAATGAAGTAATACATCCAGATTGTATATTAAAAATATTAAAAAATCTTAAAAATTATAATTCATATTGTTTAGTGTTAAATAAACCTAAAAGTGAAATTGAAAAAGAATATATAAAATATATTAAAAATAATATAGATTTTGAAATAAATTTACAAACTGGTACAGTAATTGAAGATTTTCATGTTATGAAAAATGCTAAAGTATTAATTTGTTCATGTTCTACACTTAGTTGGGTAGCTTCTTTAATGTCAAATACTATTGAAACTGTTTATTTCCCAAATAAAAATAGACAATCACATGAAACATTTTGTAAACCAATTGATAATACAATATATTATGATATAATTAAATGTTCAAAAAATGAATTAGAAAAATTATTTAATATTAAAAATAACGAAAAAGATATATATTGTGTTAAAAATTATAAAGCTGAACCAATTACAAATATTATATTTGATTATATAAAAGATATTAAAAATGGATTTTATATTGAAGTTGGGGCATATGATGGTTTATTTCAAAGTTCGACAAAATATATTGAAGAAAAATTAAATTGGTCTGGTATATTAATTGAACCTAGTTCACAAGCATTTGATGAATTAAAAAAAAATAGGCAAAATAACATTTTAATAAATAAATGTGTTGTTTCAAATAAATATAAATTTAATCATATAAAATTTGCATTAAATTGTGGTCCAATGTCATCTGTTAATAATATTAGCAAATTACAAAATGTAAATTTAGTAGATGTTGAATGTGATAATTTAACTAATATATTTAAAATGCAAAATATAAAAAAGATTGATTTATTAACAATAAATACTGAAGGTTATGAATTTGAAGTATTAGAAGGTATAGATTTTAAAAAATATAAACCAACATATTTGTTAATAACTATTTTTAAAGAATCAAAAAATAAAGTTTTTGAAATTATAGATAGAAATAATTTTATATTTTTAGAAAATGTTACTAATTACAATTTATTTGATAATCCTCAATGGGATGGAAAATACAATACTTATTTATTTACAAGTACATAAAAATTGATTTATTTAAAAATAAAATAATAAACTAAATAATATGGAAAATAGTTCACCATTAAGATATCCTGGAGGTAAAACTAGAGCTTGTGCAAAATTAGACACAATTATCAATGATCATTTTGATATTAAAAAGATTAAAAATATAATATCTCCATTTTTTGGAGGCGGATCATTTGAATTTTTTTTGCAAAATAAGTATAATTTTAAAATAATAGCAAATGATAAATTTAAACCACTTTATACATTTTGGAAAGTTTGTAAAAATAATCAAGATACATTAACAAAAAAACTGGATGAAGTAAAAAGTATCAGTAAAGAAGAATTTAATAATTACAGAGAAAAAATTATCGGAGAAAAAGATGATATTATGCAAGCATTTTACTATTTTATTATTAATAGATGCTCATTTAGTGGTGCTACTTTAAGTGGAGGATTTTCTAATGAAGCCAGTACAAAAAGATTTACTAAATCGTCAATTGATAAAATTAAAAATTTAAATCTTGAGAAATTCAAAATATCAAACAAAGATTTTGAACAATTCATTGGAAAAAATTATGATAAACCATTTTCTATTATGTTTTTAGATCCACCATATTATCTTGAAAAAGGATCAAAATTATATGGGAATAATGGTGATATGCATGAAACATTTAATCATGAAAAATTATATAATACTATATGTAATAAGAAAAACTGGATTATGACATATAATAATTGTGTATATATTAGAGAACTTTATAAAGATTTTTTAATTTTAGATGTTAATTGGAGTTACGGAATGAATAAAACAAAAGAATCTTCAGAAATTGTAATAATTAGTAAATAATTTTTTTAGTCACTATCAGTTCAATATTTATAATTTTCATCTAATATTGGTAGTTCATCATCATTTTCTTCTTTTAATAGTTCATCATTTTCTTCTTTTAATAGTTCATCATTTTCTTCTTTTAATAGTTCATCATTTTCTTCTTTTAATAGTTCATCATTTTCTTCTTTTAATAGTTCATCATTTTCTTCTTTTGGTTGTATTAATTTCCAGGTTTCTAATATTAAATCTTTAAAATTATAACTCATATCATTAATACAATTAAAAAATGCTTTTTTATTTTTAGGTTCATGAAATTTATTTTGATGTTCAGTTGGAATTTTTTCACGAAAAGTTTCATCAAACTCTGATAATACAGATATACTATTTAAAAATTTCATTTTTATATATTAGTTTTTTAGGCAATTTTTCTTTATTATCTAATGAATATGGACTTGGTTCTAATAATGATAGATCACTTGGAAGACAACTTGCTGTAACAGATAATTTACAATGTCCATTATTATTTTTTTTTTTATGAACTTTTATTCTAATTCTCATTTTTTGTTTAACATCAAATAGTGGAACATTTAAATCACATACATCATCGCCTAGTCTGTATAAACCATAATTTGATATTTGAATATAATAACATCCTTTTGCTAAATATAATTTATTTATAGTTGTTTTTGGTATTTCAATATAATGATCATCATAAATTTTACTTTTACTTTTGATATCAGTCCATTCTTTATAAGTTAATTCTTTTTTATAAAATGGAGGTATATTTTTGTCAAATAATATTATATTTTCTAATAATTTGTTAAATTCTTTTCTTGAAGCTTCAGGAATTTTACCTTTTTCTGAACCTTCCCATTTATCATTATTTATTTTTAAACTACATTGCATCCAATCTGGTGTTTTAGCTTTTTTAATTTCTATACCAATATCATTAATATTATTGTAGTTACATTGTATATCATTATAACTTGATGAACCACCTAAATTTTGTAGTGTTTGTGTATGAAATGGTTTATTATTTATATATGTAAATTTTAATATTGTATGTATTTGTTGTTCATAAGTATTTCCACTTAATGAACAGTTACTACCTTTATTTATTTTATTTATTTTTTGATTCAATAATATATTGTCTTTTTTTAATTCATCTATTTCTTTTTGCATAATTTCTATTTTAGTATATAAATTTTCAATAGTTATCATTATATTTCATCAATTAATCTTTAGTTTTAATTTAATCAATTTTTTAAGTTAGAAACTATTGCAAATTATAGTAATATAAAAGTATGAACATTATAAAAATTGATAATATTGATACTTATAATAAATTAATATAAAGCTTTATAATAATTTATTATAATGAAGTTTGATGTAGTTATACCACTAGGACCAAATGATATTAATTTTATTAATAAATCATTAGAATATAATAAAAAAAATATTATAAATTATAGAAATATATATATTATTACTAATACTAAACTTGTAAAAGACAAAACAATTTTTGATGGTTGTATAATTGTTGATGAAAATGATTTTCCATTTAATTTAAATACAATTAAAAATTGTTTAGGAGATAATGACAGATGTGGATGGTATTTACAACAATTATTAAAATTATATGCAGGGTTTGTAATACCAAGTATTTTAGATAATTACTTAGTTATTGATTCAGATACTATATTTTTAAAACCAACAACTTTTTTTGAAAATGATATACCTCTTTATAATTTTGGTACTGAATATCATTTTCCTTATTTTATTCATATGATTAATTTACATCCGTCATTTTCAAAAGTTAATAATATGTCTGGTATATGTCATCATTTAATTTTTCAAAAATATATATTAAAAGAATTATTTGATACTGTAGAAAAGTTTCATAAGAATAAAAAATTTTATGAAATATTTTTAGATTCTATTGAAAAAAAAGAAATATTAGGATCAGGTGCATCAGAATATGAAATTTATTTTAATTTTTTACTTAAAAACTTTCCAAATAAATATAAAATAAGAGAATTAAGTTGGCAAAATGTATCTAATATAAATTTTAATTTAAATAATACAAATTTAGATTATATTTCATGTCATTGGTATATGAGAAATTTCTAAATATATATAATGAGTTTTCTTGTTGAAAATATAGATAAAAATATTAAAATCAAAAAAATAGAAGAGTTATTAAAATCATTAGAATTACAAAAAAATGGTATAATAACAGAAATAACTAGTATTCAATCAATGATTAATAATTTACAAACAGAAATTAATAAATTACAAACAGAAATTAATATCGCTCAAAAAGAATATCAATATACTATAATTACAAGACTTCAATCAAAGAAACAGATATATAATGTTCAAAAAAGTGCATTACAAATTGATATAGATGCAAAACAAAGAATATTAAATAATATACAAATAAGTTTAGATAATTTAAATAAAGAATTAAAAAGTTTCAGCATTAATGCACCAGTTTATACACCAACTAGTCAACCGGTACCAAATTTTAGTAGTGCACCTGCTTACTTATCAACACCAGTTTATAGACCAACTAGTCAACCGGTACCAAATTTTAGTAGTGCACCTGCTTACTTATCAACACCTGTTTATAGACCAACTATTCAACCGGTACCAAATTTTAGTAGTGTACCGGCTTACGTATCAACACCAATTTATAGACAAACTAATCAACCGGCACCAAGTAGTGAATCAGTTTATATACCAAAACCAGATTATACACCAACTAGTCAACCTGTACCAAGTAGTGAATCAATGATTCAACCTGCTTTTCTAAATATAACAAATGAAAAAATAAAATCTGCATTTAAAATAGTTGGTTTGAAAATAGATCCATTAATAATTATTTTATTGATAATGATTATTATAATTTTTTATAAATGATTGATTAAATTTTAGTTATTTATGATAAAATATATTAAAGAATATTTATTTTAATATGATATGAATATTAAAATAAAAATTGTATATTTTGCATGTTTAATACCAAATTTATGGGAACCAATTATTATTGAACAGTTAGATTCATTAAAAAACCTTGAATTATATAATAAATCAAAAATTTTTATGAGTGTAATTGCGAATGATGTTGAATTAAATAAATTAAAAGAATTAATTAAAAATAAATATTCAAAGATTGAACTTAAAAATATTTATAAAGAAAATGTATATGAATTTCCGGGAATTAAAACTATTTATCAAATAGCTGAAGATGAAGATAATGAAGTTATTTTATATTTCCATACAAAAGGAATTATGTCCCAACAATATGAGAATAGAAAATATTTATTTGAAAATACAATTCAAAACTATGAAATATATTTAACTGAATTTAAAAAAAATGAAGATTTAGATATTGCAGGAATTTTTCCTAATATTGATGGATTTTGTTATTTTAATTTTTTTTGGGTAAGGTCAAGTTATATAAGAAATTATTGTCAAAAACCTGAAATTTCTAATAACAGATTTATTTGGGAAGTATGGACTGGAAAAGAATTTAGTAGAAAGAAAAATATTATAACATTTAGTCCGTTAATAGGTTATACAAAATTAGTAAATTCAGATGAAATTTGGCAAACGGATGAAGTATATAAAAAAATAAAAAAAGATAATTATGAAAAAATCACATCAGAAAAAGAAATAATCAATATACGTAAAGAAATAAGTAATGATTTAGAGAAAATAGAATCAAAAGTTGTTCTTGAAAAAAATTATGAATTATTAATTAAGAATTATGAAATCTTAAAAGAAAATTATGAGTTTTTAAAGGAAACTTTTATCAAACAAAAAGAAGAACCTGTTAAACAAAAAGAAGAACCTGTTAAACAAAAAGAAGAACCTGTTAAACAAAAAGAAGAACCTGTTAAACAAAAAGAAGAACCTGTTAAACAAAAAGAAGAACCTGTTAAACAAAAAGAAGAACCTGTTAAACAAAAAGAAGAACCTGTTAAACCAATACAAAAGCCTATTAAAATAAATAGTATTAATGAACTTAATGAAGTAAATAAACCTAAACTCATAAAAAAAATAGTTAATGATAAAAATAAAAAACAAGATGTTAATGATAAAAAACAAGATGTTAATGATAAAAAACAAGATGTTAAATTTAAACAAACAAAAAAAGTAAATGAATTTATAGAAAAAATAAAGAATAAAGAAAAAATATTTATTGATTTAAGTTATGATAGATTAAATCATGAATTAGAAAAAAAATTTAAAAAAATAATTTCACTATCACCAATTCAAAATACAAAAGAAAATATTATTTTTTGTAATGAAAAAATTGTTCAAATAAAAAATAACAAGAATCAAATAACACTAAAAGAACTTTTATTTAATAATATTTATAAATATAATGAAAAAATAGCAGGTATTTATTGTAATATGGATGGTGATGAAGAAGAAATAATAGAAGATTTACTACATCAAACATTTATAAATAAAATACCTATTTTATTAAAATTAAATTTTGATATAAAAAAATATAATTATTTAACTAATTATTTTGTTATAAATGAACAAATACAAGAGAATAATTATATAATATTAAATCCAAAACAAAATTCTGATTTGCAAATGGTAAAAAAAAATATGACAGTTTTGATTATTGGATATAATCAATATACATATATAAGTAAAATGGTATCACAAATTGAAAAATATACAAATGATATTGTTGTTGTTGATAATAATAGTACATATGAACCTTTACTTAATTACTATTCAAATTACAAATATAGTTTACTTAAAATGGATAAAAATTATGGTCATAAAGTTTACGAAGAGGAATTTTTGAAAGGAATATTTGGTAATTTATTTATAATTACTGATCCAGATCTTGAATTTAATAAAAAACTCCCAAATAATTTTATTGAAAGTTTAATTAAAATTTCAAATCATTATAAAGCAGGAAGGGTAGGATTTGCAATAGAAATATCATCACCAAATATAAGACCAGAATTAACATATGCAGGTATGCCATTAAAACTTTGGGAAGGACGTTTTTGGCAAGCAAAAATACAAGATAATAATTTTGAACTTTATAATGCTCCAATTGATACAACATTTTGTTTATTAAATACAAAATATAATTATAATGGATTAACTATACGTGTAGGTGGAAATTTTATTTGTAAACATCTACCATGGTATATAGATTATCATAAAGAGTTACTTGAAGATGAATATACAAAATATTTAGAAAATAATATTTCAACAAATTTTTGGGAAGATAAATTCAAGTTAAACAAGCAAAATAAGACTGATAATTTAAATTGGATAACAAATAAAGTAAAAACAAATGAAATATTAATATTAGGTAATAATGATTTGGATGATACAATAACTACAAAATTTAAGGAAATTTATGTAGAAAATAAAAATACAAAAATAAAAGAGATATTATTTAATCTTTATAATAAAAAAAATACATTGAATTTAAGCTTAATTTATTGTAATTATGATGGAAAAGAGGAAGAAATATTTGAAGATTTATTATACATTTGTTATATAAATAATATAAAATTATTGATAAAATTTAATTTTAAAAATTGGAAAGATAAAACATTTTCAAGATTTAACTTTTTATGTAAATATACAATTTATGAAAATAATGAAATATATAAATTTGATAGTACAAAATTAGATAGTAATTTATTATTTTTTGAACTTAATAATTCAGTATCAAAAGATATTTACAAAAAAAATATGACAGTAGTAATAATAGGATTTAATCAATATACATATATTAAAAATATGGTTAAACAAATTGAAAAATATACAAATGATATTGTTGTAATAGATAATTGTAGTACATTTCCAGAATTATTAAAATATTATAAAAATGATTATAAATATACTTTATTAAAAATGGATAAAAATTATGGTCATAAAGTATATGAAAAAAGTGTAATAAATTATATAATAGGAGATGTATATATTTTAACAGATCCAGATTTAGAATTTAATAAAAATTTACCAGATAATTTTATTGAAGAAATGATTAATATATCAAATTATTTTGAAGCAGAAAAAGTTGGGTTTGCTTTATTAATAGATTCAGATGATATAAGAAATGATGTAACCTCATTTGGTAAATCTATTATTGATTTTGAAAAACAATACTGGATGTGTAAATTTTACTATCCAAAACATGAATTATATAGTGCAGCAATTGATACAACATTTTGTTTAATAAATAGACAAAATAAAGGAGGTCATTATAGAATTGCTGGTGATTATGTTTGCAAACATTTACCATGGCATAAAGGATTTGAAAAAAAATTAATAAAGGGTGAATATGAATTTTATAAAAAAAATAATATGTCTACTAATTATTGGAAATAATAAGAAGAAAAATTATTATTTAAATATATTAACTAGTAAATTACAAAAAATTAATGCAAATAAAATAACTAAAAACAATAAAATAGTATCTTTATTATCAACAATTATATTATCAAATTTCTCAATAATATTAGATCTAAATCTTTTACGCATTTTCATTCTACATATTTTGCATGTTTCTAAATGATCTAAAAAATCATCACAAATAAATACATTATGATAATTATTTGTTTTGGTTACTGGTTTTTCTTCTGGTTTTTTAATTTCAGTTTCTTTATTTATTTCAGTTTCTTTATTTATTTCATCAAATAAATTATTATTAAAATCAAAATTAAAATTATTTTCATAATTAAAGTCATTAAAATATTCTTGATCGTCAATTTTAATTGTATGTTGAACATCATTATCCGCTGAAAAATTTTCTATAGTTTTTTTTTTCATTTTAAATTGATCTGTTAAACTATCAGAATTTTTCCATGCATCTTCGATAGAACAATAATTCATAAAAGCACTATTAAGTTACTATAGATTAAAAATTTTAATTAAATTTTAAATAAAAAAATCTAATATAAATATATATGAATACTAATATTGATAATAATCAAATATATTTTATTTTAATATGTACATTTATCTACACATATTTATATATTTCATTTGATATTCCAGAATTTATAGTAAATATTTACAAAAATCCTATTTTTAAAATATGTTTTTTACTTGGATTATATTTTTTTGGTTATAATAATGTTTTATTAACATTTTTTTTAGCTGTAAATTACGTTGGTTTAGGACTTAAAATACAAAATCAAGAATTATTAAAGTAATTTCTTTTATTATAATGCGTTGAATTAAAGAAAAGAATATTAATAAATATAATATGAGTTCTGATACGTCATCTGAAAATAATATTAATTATCATGATACAAATGGGAAAAAAATTACAAGTGAAATAAAACCAACTAAAAAAGAATCAACTGAAACTGATTTTTATTTTGATATGGTAGCAAATAAAGAAAAAATTGTTGTAAAAACACCTGTACAATCTGAATCAAGTGATATTAAAATATCAAGTTCTTCATCAAGTTCTTCAAAAAGTAGTAAAACAAGTAGTTCTAAATCAAGTAGTTCAAAATCATCTATTAAAAAACCAAATGTAGAAACATTTAATTTTGGTCAACAAGAAAAGTCTCCTGAAATTCCTCATAACAATAATATTGCAACAAATATCAGTTCAATACCTATAATTGGCAAAACGTTACCTTCAATGGAACCAACTATTAATGTAGCTACGTTATCACCACAAGAAATTAGAATTAAAAAAATTGAGTTATTAAGAAGATTAAGTGAAATCAAAACAAAAGGTTATAATTTAACTAAAGATTATGATTTTAATTCATCAATTGAAGAAATGGAATATGAATATGATTTATTAAAAAGTTTTGCAGATAAAAGAAATGGTGTTAAACTTTACAGAAGTTTAATTTTAAATGGTATATCTTTAGTAGAAATGGGTAATAAATATTATGATCCTTTTTCATTTAAACTGGATGGGTGGTCAGAACATATGAGTGTTGAAATTGATGGTTGGGATGATGTTCTTGAAGAATTATATGAAAAATATAAAACATCAGGTGGTGGATGGCCTCCTGAGCTCAAACTAGCATTATTAGTTGTTGGTTCTGGTGCTGGTTATCATTTTACTAAAGCAAATTTAGGAGGATTACCACCAGGTATGGGTGCTGGTTCTGTTCTTGGAAATATGATGTCAAATAAACAAAAACCAAGTCAATTTATGTCAGCTCAAGAAATTAATTTAGAACAACAAAAAAAAATAATGAAAGAAAGAGATACTATGTTAAAACAAAAACAAAAAGATAGTTTAATGAAAAATAAAAACTCAAATAATGATATATCACAAGAAGCTTTTAATTTAGGTAACTTATTCAATAATATGCAACCATCAGTTAATAATATGCAACCACCAGTTAATAATATGCAACCACCAGTTAATAATATGCAACCACCAGTTAATAATATGCAATATCCAAATAATAATATGCAATATCCAAATAATAATATGCAACCACCAGTTAATAATCCAAATAATAATATGCAACCACCAGTTAATAATATGCAATATCCAAATAATAATATGCAATATCCAAATAATAATATGCAATATCCAAATAATAATAATTCACAACAAGTCTCTGCTATGAATGGTCAATTTACAATTCCTTCATTTGCAAGTAAAGGAAATGGAAGAGATATACCTGATATAAGAGCTCCTGATAATGTAGCTGAAATTTTATCAAGAATAAAAAATATTCAAACATCAGCTAATATAAATACTACAGAAACACAAGAAGAAAATACTTCTAATAATGAAAGATTATTATCGGATGCTACTATTAGTACTAATGATGCAATGAAAAAAAGAGGAAGAAAACCATCAAAACCACCATTGATAACAATAAATACATAATCTAATAATTATCTTTAAGTAATTTAATAATGATTTTAAAGAAATGATTATAATTTTAATAAGGAATGTCAGATCAAACACAAATAAAAATACTCAAAAAAAGAGGGAGAAAACCCAAAAACAAATCAACTGAACCAATAATACTTAAAGAAGAAACGCCTGACTCTGAAAAAGAGGTTATAATAACATATTTACCAATAAATATTAATGATATTGATGTACAATCAGAAAATGATGAAAAAGATAACGATATCTTTATTAAATCAGAATCGTATTTTTCAGATACAAATACGCCAAAACAAACAAAATTAGAAGAAATAAAAAAATCTACATATCAAATATCTAGTTCATCAGAATCAGAATATAAATCAACAAGTATTAATAATAATTTTAATAAAATAAATGTTTATAATATTGAATTTAATGAAAATACAAAATGTTGGTGGTGTAAACATAGATTTACTACACCTAGATTAAGTTTACCAGAACAACATCATAATGATACATTTTTTTGTACAGGAAATTATTGTTCTTGGGAATGTATGAAGGCTTATAACATTGATACCAATGATAATACTGTTTGGAAAAGAGAATCATTAATTAATTTAATGCATTATTTAACTTATGGTATATTTAAAGAAATCAAACCAGCTTCATCTTGGTTAACATTAAAAGATTTTGGTGGAAATCTTACTATATTAGAATTTAGAAAAAATTTTGAATTAGTAGGTAGTGATTTTTTAGTATTACACCCTCCTTTAATTTCAAGACAAATGCAAATTGAAGAATCTTATAAAAAAGCTCCAGTATCAGGTGTTATTGTAAACAAACTTGATAAGCTTTTATTTGAAAGTACAAATAATTTAACATTACGAAGAAATAAACCAATTGAAACATCCCAAATAAATTTAGAAAAATCAATGGGACTAAAAAGATTTATGAAATAAAAATATTTTTTATAATTTAATATATAATGTATAAAAATATTTCAGATTTTAATAATGTAAGTGATTATTTACCATTATTTAATGGAGTTTTAATCACCGATTTAATTGTAATTTTTTTATTAAATTTATCATTTATTCAATCAAAAGTATTAAAAAAATGGTATAATGATTACAATTTATCTGCTGTAATTGCAGATGTTTTAATAATTTTAATTGGACTAATTATAACAAGAAAAATTTATTTTAGTATTTTTAAAGAATTTGATTTAATAAAATTTATAATTCTATCAGTTATTGTTCAAATTACACATGATATATTATTTTATTTATTTTTTAGTTTTATTCCTAAAGGTTCAAATAGAATGTTAGATACATTTAAAGAATATGCAAATGAAGCTTCATTTAAAGCAATAATAGCTGATAGTTGTATGATGGTTTCATCATGTTTAATATCAACATATCTTGTAAATCAAAATTTAAATATAAATATTATAATAACAATTATTGCAATTTATCTATTACCTTACTTTATTTATAATTGAACTTTACCAACATATTCAATTTTAGAAAAGATTTTATTTTGATTAGCTAATTCTTGTAAAGAATTAATAAAGTCTTGATGATCTTCAACAGATGAATCATTTATATAACTTTCCAAAAAATAAAAAGGTGTAGAATCATATTTAAAAGTAAAATTCCAGCTTTGATCAGATATAAATTCAGATAATACTGTCTTTGTTTTATCTATTCCATTAATAGAAATCAATCCAATTTTACTAGTTATTTTTTGATTAGTATTAATCATATTTTCATCAATACTGGATAAAATATTATTATAATTTTCATAATATTTTTGTAATAATTCTAAAACATATTCATTTTTATTTTCAAGAAAAAACTCTAATAAATTATCAATATTTTCTTCTTTTCTTAATTTGTCAATAGGATAAATAATATTAGTCCAAAAATCATTAAAATTTAATTTTTGTTTGTAACAAATTTTTTTTATTAATGATATTAATATTTTATTGTCATTAAATGGTTTTAATCTTTCTTTAAGTTCGGTTTCATTATCATTATATGCAGTACTAACTTGAACAATATTATTACCTTCAATAACATCTTCAATTGTTGCTAAAAGTGTTTTATTTAATGGAACTATTTTATTCCAGCTATAAACTTTTTTCTTTTTTGTTGCATTATTATAAGACATTATAGCATCGTAATTATATTCTAATAAGTTACCTTCAAAATGTGTGTCATTTTTTTTTGTAAATTTTATTAATACTACTTCATTAATTTCTGGTACAGAATTGTGATATATTTGAAAAAAATCAGTCATAAAGTAAATGGTATACACTGTTTAAATATTTTTTAATCAATTTTTATTAATTCAATCATTATTTCTGATATTATAATTGTTAACATAATAACTAATAACCATCGTGGTAAAAGATAAATAATAATATACATAAAAAATGTAACTTTTAGAGTATTATATAATATATTATTAATTTTTTCTAGTGAATTCATCATAATCAGTAATAATTATCAATAAAATAATTTTTTTCAATTTTTATTGATATGATATGATTATATCTGCCAATAAAAATTTTAACATAAAAATAGATAACCAATGTGGTAAAAGTTTAATAAATATAGATATTAAAAACCATATAATAATATAGTTTAAAAAATAATAAATATTTAAATATTTTATGCAAGTTTGTTCATTTGTATAATTATTAATTTGGCATTCATATGTTAAATTTTTATTTTTACAAATTATTTTTTTATCTGATAAATTGAAACAATTATATTCTATTGTTTTTTCATAACATTTATATATACTATCTTGTTTATTTTCACATACTAATTCTGAAGATATTAGTATTAGTAATGAAATAAAAATAATTATTTTTAAATAATAAACCATAATAAGAAATATCTAGGTTAATTGATTTAAAAATCAATTTTTTAAATTTCAACATCTTTTGTAAAATAATAAGCACCTTGTAAGAAAGCATCACATAAATCATCTTTTTTCTTGTGACTTTCTAGTACTTTAAGCCACTCTGGTAAATGACTAATTAGTTCTTTACAATATTTTATACCTAACTCCTTTGTTAATTTATATGCTTTTGATTCATCAGTTGCTTTTAAGGTAATTAGTTTTTTACTTTCACCTTCGGTAACAACTTTTAATTTGTTTGATGGCGACATAAATTTAACTTTTGTAATTGATGATTTTGTTCTTTCCTTATCAATAATTCCACGAATCATATAAAAACTGTATAAAAATGTACTTATTGTTTTCATTCTTGGATTTTTAAAAGAAGGTTGATTTTCAATCAAAACAGTATTTGCTTTTAATAATTCTTTTTTAGAATCTAATACTTCAATTAATTTTTTTAAAGTTAAATCAAAATCAAGGTCTTTAATACTTTTGTTTTTATATGGTTTAACTTTATATACTGTTTGTAAAACTTTATAATAACTTTTAGAATGAGTAGTACAATAATGATTATTATCATATTTTAAAATAGATTTTTTACCACAATATTTACCTTTAACTAAATGAGTACATATTTGTGTTTTATCTTCACAAAATAATTCTTCATATGGCTTTAATGTTTCACACTTTTTGGAATGAACTTTACAGTAATATTTTCCATTGTGAGTAAATGATGCTTTTAAACCACAATAACATTTTGTATAATCTCTATCAGTTAAGTCAATATTTCCCCATTCTAAAATTTTCCAGTTATTATTTTCTTTTGTAAATAAACAATAAGCTAAATGAATAATACCGACATCAAATGATAATATTATATCATTCATATATTTAATTAATACTGTATTATTGTTTTATATTGATTTAATTATAATTTAAAGAAAATTATTTAAATATTTATAATAAATAATTACTATTTGTTTATTAATCAATAATAAAATTATTTTTAAACATTTCTATATAATTTTTATATTCAGTAATTTCATTAATTTTATATTTATTAACAAGATAACAATTTGAAAAATATTTTTCTTCCTTAAAAAATTTATATATATTATCTTCTTCCTCTTCACTTGGAAAATCATAACATGTTTCACTATAACAAATTAATTTTTTTGGTTCATCAAAAAAATCAAGTAATTTTAAATCTGGAAAATAACCAGAAATAATTAATGCATCTGCACTCATTAAATCAAAACATAACATTTTATTTTGATTTAATATTATATTTGTTGAAATATAATATTTAATATATTGTTTTGTTTTATAGTTATAATATAGTAATAATGTTGGATTTAAATAGTTTGGTCTTTTTTTTATTAAACCATAAAAAAATCTTTGACCTAAATTTAAATATTCTTTTTCAAAATTCTTATCTAATTCAAATGTTTCAATTAATTGAAAATCTAAGATTTTTAACTTTTGATTTAATTCTGAACAAAAATTTTTTCTATAAAAGTGTTTATTAAATTTAAGATAATCACCAAATTCTGATCTTGGTAATGTATCAATAAAAACAAACTCTTTTATTTTTGGAAAACTTAACACTGGTTCAACATGTAAACCAGTGCCAATATATAATGCTTTAATAATAGTATTCATTAATATTTTATTAATTGGATAAAATATTATAAATTCAATTTTTATTAAAGAAAATTGAAATAATAATATTAAATATTTAAAAATTAATAAATATGTCAAATTATCAGGGAAAATTAGAATTATTTATTGGACCAATGTTTTCAGGAAAATCAACTGAGCTAATTAAAAATGTTAGATTACATAAAATTATAAACAAAAAAGTATTAGTAATAAAACCACAAATAGATATAAGGTATGATAATAATAGAATTGTTTCTCATGCAGGAGAAAAAGAAAATTGTATAACTACAGATGATTTAGAAAAAATAACTGATGAAACTATTCTGATACATGATGTAATTGTAATAGATGAAGGTCAATTTTTTAAATCATTAAAAAAATCTTGTTTATTATGGGTAGAAAAATATAATAAATATGTTATCGTAGGTGGCTTGGATGGCGATTTTCAAAGAAATCCGATGGGTGAAATTTTAGATTTAATACCATATGCTGATAAATATAAAAAATTATGTGCATTATGTAAAATTTGTAATGATGGTACTAAAGCAATATTTTCAAAAAGAATAGTTAATAATAATAATGGTCAAGTTTTTATAGGTGGTTCTGAATCATATATTTCTGTCTGTAGATATCATTATTTACACTAATTTTTTCTTATAAATCTTATACCTTTAATAATTGTTTTCTTCTTTGGTTTATTTATTCTAACAATATTAACATTTAAATTATTTAAAGGTGAATAAGCAATCGGTAATATGTCCATAATAACTTATTTTAGATAAAAATTATATATTTTTATATACTAAATTTTATGTTTACTAATAAAAAGTGAAAAATATACTTAAAAAGATGTTTGTTTAAATATTTGATGAGTAAAGTAAATTGGAACGATTTTAAATATATAAAAATTATTGATTATGAGAAAGATGAAATTAAAAATTTACCAGATGGTTTAACCATATCTACTATGTGTGCATCTGCTAAATTAAATTCACTGATTAATACAGTTAATATTGAAAAATATTTACAGCTTGATCAGGATGATATTGTATGTGTAAAATTAAATAATGATAATCAAAGAACATTAATTCAAACCAAAACAAAAAATAAGAGATTAAAAAAAAAAGAGAAAAAAGATTTTCACTTTTTTAATCAAATAACAGTTGTTGTACGTGTATTTCAAGGACCTGTAACAAATTGGGAAGAAGAACCAAAAATAAATTTAAAATTATTTAAAAATGGTAGTATTCAAATGTCAGGTTGTAAATCCTTAGAATATGTTAATATTGTATTAAATAAATTACTTGTTAAAATAAAACAAATAAAAGCAAAAATAGAAGAAAATAAAATTCATGAAATAAAATTTGTAGAAAATCATTTAGATTTAGCTATAACAAGTTATAAAATAGATATGATAAATTCAAACTATAAAGTTAATATGCAAATTGATAGAATAAAATTTTATAATTTATTATTAAAAAAGAAAATTAAATGTTCTTTTGAACCATGTATAAGAGCATGTGTAATCATTAAATATACACCAATTGAAAATAATGATGAAGAAAAAGAAATATCAGTTTTTGTTTTCCAAAAAGGAAATATAATAATTACAGGTGCAAGAACAAAAAATCATATTATTTCAGCATGTAAATATATAAATAATATTTTACTTACACATCATGATGAAATAAGTAAAAAAGATGATAAAGAAGAAGAAGACTTAATATTAAAACTACATAATGCTGTTCTTAAAGAAAACTCAATGACAATATAAAATATTTTTTTAATAATAATTAAAAATATATTTTAAAATTTATAATTTTTTTGATGATATATATCATTTACTAATGGATTTTCGTTTAATGTATCAATAAAAATTGGATCCATTCTATAATCATTTGTATCATTTATATTTGTTTTTCTGTCGGTATGAACTTTGGCAAAAGGTGTAATATTATTATCTAAGGTCATTTTTGGTATTGATACATAACCAAATAATTGTCTTCTATCATTGAACCTAACCGTTTCTGCATTTATATTACCACGTATTTGATCTGATTTTGCATTAGCTGGTCTACTAAAATTTGCAGTAATTTCTCTTCTATCATCGATTACCATATTTCTTTCAGCTTGTTCAGATTTTGGTAATTTAACATTTGTATTAGCATTACCAATATAATCATTATATATTGTTGTTTCTTTTATTGTATCTCTTGCTTCATTATCACTATCTAATATATAAGTACTTTTATTTAAATCACTTATATGCGATCTACCCTCATGTAATACTGTTTCTTTAATTGTAGGTCTAGCTTCTTCATCATTTTTTGAATAAACAGTACTAATTTGTGAACTAATATTTTTAATAGGTGTTGTATAAACTGTTGTTTGTTTTATTGTTGTTTTCATATCATCGGTAATATTTGAATATGTACCTTTAACTTCATGTATTGTACCACCAATATATTTTTTGTCAATAGTTGTTTGTTTAATTGTTTCTTTAGCATTATCATTTAAATTGGTATATACACCTTTAACATCATTTGTTGTATTACCAAGATAATTATTATTAATTGTTGATTGTTTGATTGTTTCCTTAGCATTATCTTCTAAATTACTATATGTACCTTTAACATCAGTAGTAGTGTTACCAATATGATTATTATTTATTGTTGATTGTTTAATAGTTTCTTTAGCAATATCTTCTAAATTACTATATGTACCTTTAACATCAGTTGTTGTATTACTAATGTAATCATTATTAATTGTTGATTGTCTAATTGTTTCTTTAGCAATATCATCTAAATTACTATATGTACCTTTAACATCCTTAGTAGTATTACCAATATAATCATTATTTATAGTACTTTGTTTAATTGTTTTTTTAGCATTATCTTTTAAATTACTATATGTACCTTTAACATCAGTTGTTGTATTACTTATATAATTATTATTTATAGTACTTTGTTTAATTGTTTCTTTAGCATTATCTTCTATATTACTATATGTACCTTTAACATCAGTTGTTGTATTACTTATATAATCATTATTTATTGTGGTCTGTTTAATAGTTTCTCTAGCAATATCATTATTTTTAACATGTCCTTTATATTCTATTGGTGTGATATTTGTGTTGGTAACTTTAATAACAGTTGTTTGTTTTAGGGTAGGTTTAGCTTCATCACTTAATTGAACATGAGAATTTTGATAAACAGAAGAAATATTTGAAACTAATGGTTTATCAATAGTTGTTTCTTTTGTTGTTTTCTTTGCTTCATCATTTAAATTAGAATAAATATATTGTTTAATTGAAGAAATATTAGCAATATCTTTTTTATCTATTGTGGTTTCTTTTGTAGTTTTTTTGGCTAAATCAGTATATGTAAGATGTGATTGTTGAAAAGTTGAATTTACATTAGAAACTAATGGTTTGTTGATAGTAGTTTGTCTTACTGTATCTTTAGCTTTATCAGTATATGTAACATGACCCTGTTGAAATGTTGAATTTACATTAGAAACTAATGGTTTGTTTATAGTGGTTTGTCTTATTGTTTCTTTAGCTTCATCAGTATATTTTACATGTCCTTGTTGAAAAGTTGAATTAATATTAGAAACTAAAGGTTTATTAATATTTTGCTCTTTTAATGTTATTTTAGCAATATCACCTCTATCAATATAATAAGATGCATGATTATTATTTGTAATACCAGAAGCGCGTAAATCTTTAGATGTAGTATCTCTTTCATTTTCATATATTGTATAACTATCAATATTTGTCATGACTGGTCTAACATTAACTGCATTTACAGCATGTGTATTATCATTTTCATAATTCTCACGCTTACTTTCAGTAAAAAAATGTGATCTTACATCAGGTTTATTACCTTGAACAGAATCATTTGCAGGACCAGTATAAAAAAACTCATCTTCTCCTCTTTGACTTTCGGCATTGCATTGACTTCTAATTGTCATACCATTAGTTACTCCAGCATTTTGAACAAGATCTGTACCTTTAATTTCTCTATAACTTGGTAATTTATATTTTGTAATATTAGGATCAATACCACGCATATCACCTTTTTTAATTGTTTCTAGAGGTTTATTGATATAAGTAACTCTTTGATTTGTTTCACTTCTTAATTCATCAATATTTCTTGGTAATACTCTTGAAACAGCATATGGAGCTGCATTTTTATCTCCTATACCAGGTAATACTTTAACACCTGTTTGAAATGGTAAATTACCAAAATTATTTTTGGAACTAGCTAAATATCTATTTGAAAGTTCTTCAGTAAATACTGGCATACCATTTGTGTAGGTTAAATCACGGAATGGTTCAAAAAAACTTTCTGTTTCTTTTTTATGTTTCCAAAATGGATTATTACCTGTATGTTTTTGATATTTCATATTTGCATTTTTATAATTAGCAGAAATATCTCTTCTCTTTGTAAATGGTACCATATTATTATGAGTAAAATTTTCCATATTTACAACACCATAATGCATATCTTTATCTTGAAAATTTGAATAACCATTTTTAAAATCAAGCTCTCTTTGTAATGTAAAATCGTAACCACTTTTTTTTTTATTAGCTTCATTAATACATGATGGTCCTCCTACATTATCAAATTTTAAACTATCAAATTGTTGATAAAATTCAGGTGATTGAGATAAATTTTTTGCTTGCATTTTATCTATTTGATGAATATTATTTTCTAAATTTGTTACATAATAATTATCTAATTCATTTTTATTTTTATTATCAGTTGGTACATCTGAATAATTATTTCCTAAATAACCTAATGTGCCTAATAATAAACCTTCCATATTATTATTAGTTACATTTTAAAATATTTTATTTCTAGATATATTTTTGTAATTACAACAAAAAAATTATTATAATTTATTAAAGTATCTACAATTATTAATCGTTTTTAAATAGTGTTTTTACACATATTATAGGTTGATGGTAAACTCAATTCATTTGAAATATCACCACCTTTAGGTAATATAGTAGTTTGATCAATTGGATTTGCAAATTTAGGAACAAATGTATCTTTAATTCTTAATCTGGAGTTTAAACCAATTCTATCTTCTTCAATTTCACATTGAGGATTTACATATAAGAATGGATTATAATGATATGATGTTGTATCCATAGATCTAAATGCTTCTAAAGGATATGTAAATCTTGTATCTTCTGATACTAATAAATCAGAACACGATGGTTTAACTAGATTAACTTTAATATTTAAATAAGAATCATTTTTTCCTAAATGATTGTCATCAACTAATTTATTTACTCTATTTGTTAAATGTGATTCTACTTCGGTCATTGCAGACCATTCAGTGTCACAGTCACTTTTACCAGCGGTATAAACATCTGATTTAGCATTTTTAGGTCCATCATATGAAAAACATTTTGAACAATTTTCATTATATCCTTTAAATAATCTATAATCACCTGGTCCAACTGATCTATTTAATTTTAAATCATATGCAGCGTTATCATATTGTATTCTACTGAATGACATCTATATATTAACATAAGAAAAATTCTATTTATTAAATAAAATATTTTATTTAATAAATAATTTAAATATTTTTAATTTTTATTAAGTTTTAAATTTATTTTTTTAAAACAGGGCAACTATTTTGACCATAAGAAGATAAATCTTTTAATCCATTTGTTGTAGGTTTAACTAAATTATTAGGTGTTAAACTATAAATTGATTGGCATGTGATTGCAGGAGTAAATTCTGCAACAGTATTAGAATTTTTAGGAAATTTTTCACCAACACATTTAGAACCAGTTCTTACTTGACCTTTTAAATCACTTTCTACATCAGCTCTAATTCCAAAGTCTAAATCATTAGGATATAAACCTTCAACGCATTGTTCACAAGATTCAAATTTTCCTCTATATAAATTATAATCTAAGGGATCAGTACTTTGTTGTAATGTTTTAGCATAAGCGCATGAATCATAAGGTAAACGATTAAAACTCATTTTTTATATATTATATATTAGAAAAAAAAACAAATTTATACTTTTATTTTTGTCATCCACTGAGAAATAATTGTACCCAAATAATCTTCTGGTATTATTTCTGTTTTAATATATTTTTCCCAAATTTCATCAATTATATTTTTTTTAATTTCATTTATATCAATTATTTTTTTATTTTTTAAATTTTTTATTATAATATATTTTATTTCTAAACTTAAAATCCAATCAACCTCTAAATTAAAAGGATACGATAAAAATGGTATTAAATTTATTAATATTATTTCTAATTTATTATGTGGACACCCTAATTTATTTTTTAATTCATATTTAATTTCTTCTTCAACAATATTTAAATATGTTTCTGCAGATAATTCATCTATTTTATTCATTATATATTCAATATTATTTAATAATTCTTTTATTGTTAAATCATTTAAACCAATTAATTCATTTATATCAAGATATTTTTTTATTTCATTGATTTTTATGTTAATATTTTTTTTCTCAATATATTCGATTGGTTGTCTTAATTCTATTACAATTTTACATATATTTGATATATCTATTGAATCATTTAAATTACAATTTTTAACTGGACTATCTCTAAAATATAAATGTTTTTTCATATTTGCTCCATTACTTATTAAAAAATTTATAATATTCTGATCATGTTCTAAACATGCATATTCTAATAAACTATTTCCAAAACCATTTGGTGTATCTATTCTTGCACCTAATTTTAAACAACATTTTAAAAATTGTGTATCACCAAATTTTATTGCATGATGTAATAATGTCTGATTTTTATATAGTTTTTTAAAATTAATTTCATTTATATTATATTTTTTTATTTCACTTAAATCTCCTTTTTCAATTGATTTAAATAATTTAATATAATCAACATTTTTACTTTCATTTGGAATTTCAGTTTCAATATTATATTCTAAATATAAATTTAACAATTTGCATGATTCATTTTCTGTCTCATTTAATATATTTGAATATTTTTCAATATCTTTGGGTGGTTGTTTTTTTATTTTATCTAATAATATTAAACTTGATTTTATGTATTCGCATGCTCTTTCTTTATCTGTATTAAATGTATTTTTACCTATTAAATATGTTTTATAGTACTTTTTTAGTAATCTTTCTACATCTGGTTCCATAATATTTTATATTATAAAAATTATAAATTATAAACACAATAGTTTATTAAAAATAAAATTATTTATTTCAACATCATAATTATTATTTGTCTGTAGTGATTATAGACTATAATTAATTGGTGCTAAATTACTAGATTCTAAACTACTAGATTCTAAACTAGCATAATTAATTGGTGCTAAATTACTATTATAATTAATTGGTATAGTATTACTATTATAATTAATTGGTATAGTAGTTGATTCTAAACTAGTATAATTAATTGGTACAGTATTACTAGATTCTAAACTAGCATAATTAATTGGTATAGTATTACTATTATAATTAATTGGTGCTATATTACTAGATTCTAAACTAGTATAATTAATTTGCACAGTATTACTATTATAATTAATTGGTGTTAAATTACTAGATTCTAAACTAGTATAATTAATTGGTACAGTATTACTAGATTCTAAACTAGTATAATTAATTGGTACAGTATTACCAGATTCTAAACTATCATAATTAATTGGTACAGTATTACTAGATTCTAAAATAGCATAATTAATTGGTACAGTATTACTATTATAATTAATTGGTGCTATATTACTAGATTCTAAACTATTATAATTAATTGGTACAGTATTACTATTATAATTAATTGGTGCTATATTACTAGATTCTAAACTAGTATAATTAATTGGTACAGTATTACTAGATTCTAAACTAGTATAATTAATTGGTACAGTATTACTATTATAATTAATTGGTGCTAAATTACTAGATTCTAAACTAGT